>Ga0326514_10000182_pt1 | contig 39324 bp, 72 predicted proteins | sample 3_2548_0518_D_FD_203653 | JGI IMG/M metagenome (GOLD analysis project Ga0326514, IMG submission 203653) | Bovine rumen microbial communities from UC Davis, California, United States - 3_2548_0518 | ecosystem: Host-associated > Mammals > Digestive system > Stomach > Rumen | place: USA... | reverse complement strand
GACTATATGAAATACAATGTAGGAGATGTTGTAACAGTTCATTTCGACGAAAACAGCGATGACGTTCCGAACTCGTATCCAGATATGTACGAAGGTGAGATTGGGGCGATTGTAGAAACCGTTCTCGGTTCCGAAGGGGATCGCTACTACTTGGATATATGTGAGGACGGAGATTACTTTTTAGAAGAGGAACTTTCTCTTGTTGGCGGAGTTGAACCGATTGATTTTGATGAGGTTTTTGAGTTAATCAATTAATATAGATTAGTGTGCGTTTGCACTGCTTTGGCGCTTCGCCGAAGTTTCAAGAAGCCAGAAAGGGAACGGCTGCCGGAGGCACCTGGAAGCGCGCGGGCAGCAGGTCATCCGGCGGAATTCCGGCGGAATTCTGCCAAGATGGGGATGTCAAAGGGTAGAAACCGTTGCAGCAGCTCGGTAGCCCTTGGTCGTCGAGACATCTCGAAGCCGGCAAGTACGGGGCGCAGCTGGAACCAAATGGCGTACGATTCATAATGAGTGTATTAATTGATTTTTAAGGAGGTGGTTAATTGTACAAAAAAGGAGATTTGGTGACAATTAGTTTGTTGCGAGTACCGATTGATCAGTATGTTAAAGCTGTGCAGGAAATACGAGGTCAGGTTTTTCCTGTCGAATGGGACGACGGAGAGCGCGTAAAGTTAGAAGGACTCCATTGGCATTTCGACTATGGTGACATTGAGCCATTCAATTCAATTGATGAGTTTACATTTGATGAAGTAAAGGGTTTGCTGTAGGAGGTATTACATGGCAAGAAGTTTTAAGTGCAATAATGAACAGGTAGAAGTTATGCGCATTCTCAGAAACAAGGAAGGGCTGAGCTATGAAAAGATCGGTAAGATCTTTGGTGTATCTGGCGAGACCGCAAAGAGGTACATTCTTCCAAAATACAGAGCTGAGACAGATGCGCGGAAGCGCGAGAGGCTTATGAAAAAAGCTTCTGTTGTTGGAGGCAACCAGAGGGATGGCGCGCTCAGGCAGGTAACGCTGTCGGAGGTTGCTGAGAAGGCCGCCAAAGGGAAAAAGATCCACGGCGAAATCCGGAACGCGACGATCGACGATCTCGCGACGCTGAACGACATGTTCAATGTAAGTTTCACAGTTTATTTTGAGTAATATTCAACAGGGCGGGCTTCGGTCCGCCCTCCTTTTTCGGAGGGAGATTTTATGTTTCAAGTAGGCGATCATGTAATGCTGAAAGAGAATGGAGCGAACGATCATCTGTCATGTTATTACGGACGAGTTTTCGAAGTGAAAGGTATTTCGTATCGTAGTGATTTCAAGGAAATTGTTAGGGTTGGATGTGAGGAATTTGAAATGATTTGGTTCCCTGAACGATTAGAGAAAATCAACGAAGTAGAACCGATTGAATTTGATGATGTAATGAATTTACTGTAGCAACGACGATGAGTGTGCATAGTGCACTACTTTAGCGATACGCTGAAGTTTCAAGAAGCCAGGAAGGGGATCCCGAGGAGGCGCATCCGGAGGAAGACCTCCATCGACACAACCTGCGAGCAAAGATGACTGGACATACGTTGGAATTCCAAAGGAACAGCCAGACGATCGAGCTGGTTGGACCCCCACAGCCACGAGATGGCGTACGTAAACCTGGAACTTTACGCAGACTAATGCTGGGGAATAATGCTGCAATTATAACGAGGTCGTTGCATTTAACACGGCGGTGATGAGTGCGCATAGCGCTACTTTGGTGATTCGCCGAAGTTCCACAATGTCTGAGTTTCTCGGCTTAACTTTTCCGAGAGACGGAAAACTTAAGCCTCTTGTGTTTTAAGGATGACACTATACCTTAAAAAGACCGCCAGAGAGAGAAAGGAGTGGTTAGTTGAATATTACCAAATGGTCGTTAGAACTGGTTGCTGATGAGGATTTTGAAGTCGTCGGCAACTCGAGCAGTCCGCAGGATGTATATGAGGTGTGCAAGCGACTGAAGCTTGACCGAATGCCAGAGGAGCACATCTGGATACTTCTGACGGACTCAGCCCTGAATGTCATAGGGGTTTCTGAAGTTTCACATGGTGGCATCTCCGGATCATATTTGGATCCACCAAACATTTTCAAGCGGGCGCTATTAGCGAACGCGCGGTCGATCATCATGGTTCACAACCACCCAAGTGGCGACACGAGTCCATCCGATATCGACTTTGACATCACGCGCCGAGTCCGCGACGCTGGACGGAAGATCGGCATTGAGCTTCTGGATCACGTTATCGTTTCGCATAAAGGTTATACATCGATGAAGGAAGGCGGTTGGATATGAAGTTTGCAGCATTCGTAACAAATCTGAGCAAGTATACCATGGGCGATCTGGTCGGCGAATGGGTTACGTTTCCGGCAACTCCCAGAAAGATTTCTGCGGTTCTCGACCGACTCGGACCCGGAGAGATTTTCATAACAGATTACGACATCTCGATCTACGGAGTTTCCGACAAGCTCAGCGAATATGAGAATCTGGACGAGTTGAACTATCTGGCACATGTTCTCGACGATCTCGACGGTTACGACGAGCTCGTATACGAGTCAGCTCTTGGGATCTGTGACTATGCAGACGACATTCAGGGTTTGATCAACCTGACGTTCAACCTTGAAAATTACTGTCTGCTGGGCGACGTTCATGATGAAGAGGATCTCGGGATGTACTGGATCGAAGAATCCGGATGCTACGGATCTGATGATCTTTCCGACTTCGCCAAGAGGTATTTCGACTACGAAGCGTTCGGTAGCGACGTGGCGATGGAAGAGAACGGCGACTTCACTGACAACGGATACATCTACGAGACGGATACATCGTGGTACGAGGAGTACGACGGAACACACGAGGACATCCCGGAAGAGTATCTTGTCATGGAAACGATTCCTGAGATCGACGAGGAAGAGCTCGAAGGTTTACTGTGAAGGAAGGTGTGGTAAAATTAAGAGGAAGCCGTATAACAGACCGATTGTATCTGATCCATACATCAATCTGGCGGGAGAGATTATTAAAGGAGTGGCGTACGATTACATCAAGGCGATCCGGGCTGACGATAAACAGGGACAGATCGACTGTGAGAACTGGTTCAATTCTCCGTATTACTCCATGTACGCATTAGGAGTTCCGCCAGACTATGTAATGGATCTGTGTCATGAAGTTGCGACGGAGGTTTAACATAGATCGTGATGAGATCGACGAACTGTTGTAAGGAGGTGGTTCCAATGTTCGAAAACATATCTGAAGATCAGCTCGACGCTTGTCTTGCTGGGATCGAAATTGTCGAAGCGGTTGATAATGCGACGGAAGGGCGGTACGCGCTCACGAATGTCGACGAGTTCCGCAAGATCATTTATATCCTCACGAGGTATTGTGAGGCGCATGACGGCGTTTTGGAAGCGGTCCTGATAAGAACATCGACCGGGCTGATTGAGATCTCGCTGAGACTGCGCGAGATGAAATTCCATTCACGAGATGAGTATCTCGGTTTTTTGTACTCGCTGGCGTACGTGCAGACAGTTAATATAGGTTACATCAGTAAGAACGACATGAGGTACAATGTGATCCTCGACGGATTATGTGAGGTGACATCATGAAGAAGGTGCGAGAGTTCGCCAATACGTTCGCGGATTACGATGGGTTTTACGAAATGTCCGAGGTCGCTTCTGGCGGCATGAGGATCCTGACGATCGAGGCTGATGACTTGTTCTGCTTCGGTAAGTCCTGTGAGCAACTGAAGTATGCTCTGGCTGAGTGCGAGAAAATTGAGATTGTTCCGTCAGAAAAGTATGGGCTTGGTCTTACGATTAAGTTCTTTGTTAAAGAAAGGTAGGGTGCATGGAAGAAGAAAAGTATTTTACAATAGAAGAAAGTCGTCATGCGAAAGATTATGACGATATCAAAAATCAGCTCGGCGTTGTGATCTATTCGTCCGATGCCGTCAGAGAAGAAGAAGCTGAGAATGAAACAACTTTTTGCAAAGAGGAGCTTCCGGGCGGGTTAACAATGGTCGTTGAGGTTTTGATGCATGAGCCAGACGGGTATTACCATGTTCCGGTTGAGACATTCGTCGCGGTTCGGGAGTCTCTTGACATCTCGGACATGTTCGACGATGCGCTTGAGTGCATGGAGCGACACTTCCCGGCGATCTTCGAGAAGGCGACGGATCGAGTGAATGTGTCCATGCTGTTCGAGGATCCGAACTTTTATCTGATCCATACGGACGAGGTTTTCGGAGCGTCGGCGCTGTTCTACGAAGGGATGATGGAACGAATCGCGGAGAGCTTCGGATGTAGCTACTTCATCATGCCACTGACCAAAGACTTTTTCCTTCTGGCGGCAGACGACGGGACGAAAGACGCTGATCGTCTGCAGGATCTGCTGATCGACCAGAACGAGCGAATCTATCCGGACGACCAGCTGACGAGTACGTTGTTATACTACGACCGTGCGACGCAGCGATTAACAGCCGCGAGTGATGCGAAAAATTCGAACGTGGTTTATCTAAACAGAACAGTTACAGATTATCTCAATTGAGGAGCCTACGGGCTCCTCTTTTTAATGGAGGTTTTATGAAGATCCAGCTTGAGTCAGGGTACATCCTCAACGGTGATGCATACAATTACTGGTTGGGGCGGATGTACAAAACGAAAGACGGAAAAGAGTATGAGCGGATCTGCTCAGGGTACTTCCGGAATGTAGAAGATGTCTTCCAGAGCGCACTGAAGCGCCGGATTTCTGACACAGATGCAGAGAGCTTCGAGGAGTTGATCAAGCATGTCGACAAGGCGAAGCGGGAAATTAAGAAAGCCGCCAAAGGGTTAAATGATGCATTAAAGAAGGAGAGGGAATGACCACAATGATTGCTGCTTTGTCGGTGTGGGGCGCGGTTGCATACGCGTTACATATCGTACTGACTTGATTCAGGAATCGGCTGTAGCCCTTGGTGGCGAACGGGTTTCGGGTACTATATTAAAATGCTAATTGTGAAAGGGAATAACGCATGTTTGGAATATTGATTGGTTCATTACTGGCAGGAGCACTGCCGATGTTCGTAGCTGGAGAAGCGGTTCATGGAGTAAGAGAGATGTCACTCGCTGAGATGATGGAAGCGGAAACAGAAAGACTCATCGAGGAGGAGAAGAAAAATCCGAAATACAATATTCCGCGGCAGGAGTTCATCGAGAAGACAGTGTGCTCAAGAGACGGCTGGGAAAAAGAATTCTATCCGATTCTCGGCTGGGAGCCTACTGTCAGATTGTTCATCGCATCAGCACCGAAAGCTGAGCATATGAGAGCAGCTTTCGTAAAGGCGATCTCGGAGAAGGAAGGATGGACGATCTGGTATGATCCTCATAATATCATGCCGCTTGATCCAGAATTTAAAAAATATCACCCAGATCCAAGGGTTGTCAGACAGAGATATCGCAAGATGAAAAGGGAAGAAGGGAGATGAGTAGACGTCGCGCGAGCGGCGTCTTCTTTTCCGCCAGAAGGAGGAACAATGAGTAAACACAGAAAGCTTGCATCCGTACAGTACATACACGACATCACACCGATCGAAGGAGCAGACGCGATCGAGTGTGCGCATGTGCTCGGATGGCAGGTTGTAACAAAGAAGGGGGAGTTTTCGGTAGGCGACATCGGAGTTTACTTCGAGATCGACTCGTTTTTGCCGATCCGCCCAGAGTTCGAGTTCTTGCGCAAGAGCAGCTATAAGAAGACTGACATAATGGGCGAGGGTTTTCGGCTGAAGACAGCTCGCATGAGAGGACAGCTCAGTCAAGGGTTGCTTTTGCCAATGTCGATCCTGCCAGAAGGAGAATACGCCATAGGCGACGACGTGACCGAGATCCTCGGTGTGAGAAAATTCGAGATCGAAGAGCGCGCCACAACGGGCGGTAACGTCAAGGGTTTGATGCCGTACGACATTCCGAAGACGGACGAGCTCAGGATCCAGTCGTTTCCAGAGTTGGTCGATGAGCTTCGCGGCAAGCCGTACTACATCACGACAAAGATGGATGGTACGTCGGTAACGATGTATTACGTAGATGGAGAGTTCGGGGTTTGCGGACGGAATTACGAGTACAGGGACGATGGTTCTTCTGCTTTCTGGAGGTATGCGCATGATCATGATTTGCCAGAGAGGTTTGCTGAATATGCCGCCAAAGTAGAAATCGATCGGTTGGTTTTGCAGGGTGAGTTCTGCTCACCGGGAATCCAGAAGAATCGACTGAATCTGAAGAAGCCTGAATGGTTCGTATTTAATGTTCTCAACTGGAACGCTGAGCGACTTCAATGGACACCGTGTGGACTGGACGAGATCGAAGATGTAACATCGGCTCTCGGGGTTCAGATGGTTCCGGTAGAGGAAACAGATATCGACTTTTCATACACGGCAGAACAGCTTCTGGAGCGCGCGGAAGGGAAGTACTCTTCCGGAAAGCAGAAGGAAGGTATTGTGATTCGACCTATCGACCCGACACCGTCTTCTACTACTGGCGGCTGGCTGAGCATGAAAGCAATCAACAATAAGTATTTGCTTAAGGGAGGAAATTGATGTAATAATATGAAGATAATTAAATCTTTTAAGATTAGAATATATCCTACGAGAGAGCAAGAACGGAAATTATGGCAACATATTGGATCTTGTAGATTTATATGGAATTATATGATTGAAATACAGCAGAAAAATTATGAAGATGGTGGAAAATATCTGTCCGCTTATAGCATGATTAATTTGTTGAAGCCGTTCAAAAACGACGGGAAACATGATTGGTTATACGAGGTATCTAATACATCCTTAAAAACTATATGTAGAGATTTAGACAAAGCGTATAAGGGTTTCTTCAAAGGGAGTTACGGACATCCGAGATATAAGAGTCGGAAGAAGTCCAAGCCATCTTACCCTGTTAGATCTGAAAATATGTATTTCAAAGATGACAAATGGGTCAACATAGAAAAGATTGGAAAAGTAAAGTATAAGACTGATTTTGATCTTCCTATGGGTAGAAACGCATGCAAATTTACAAATGCACGTATTTCTTATAAGCAAACTCGAAACATTTGGATGTTAACGTTCGGGATGGAGTGTGAGAACCAAACGCCAAAACTTACCGATCATCCGATGGGGATAGATTTAGGATTAAAAGATTTAGCAATAGTTGCGTTTAACAATAAACATGTTGTATTTCATAATATTAATAAATCGAAGAAAGTTAGATCCTTAGAGGAAACAAAGGTTAATCTTCAAAGAAGCATATCTCGCAAATACGAAGCGTCAAAGAAGCGCACTGGAAAATATGAGAAAAGCAGAAATATTATGAAAGAAGAAGCTAAACTCAGAAAAGTTTATGAACGATTAACAAACATCAGACAGGACTACATCCATCAAATAACGCACAAGCTAATATCTGTGTTGCCAGCAGTAGTCTGCATGGAAGATTTGGATGTGGTATGGATGATAAAGAAGTCTCATCATAAAAAGGCGAAAGCTATATCGGATGCAAAATGGGCTGAGTTTTTAAGACAGATGCAATATAAATGCGAATATTATAGCATTCCATTCGTACAAGTTGATCGTTATTACGCTTCAAGTAAAACGTGTTCGAATTGTGGTTCGATAAAGAGAGATCTGACTGAAAAAGACAGGACTTATATCTGCCCTGAATGTGGGTTAATTATCGATCGCGACTACAACGCAGCTATAAATCTTATGAAGTATGTAACTACAAAAGATTAGTTACAGCTTAAAGGTGTTGTTACACCTATGCTATGGAGTTGAGCCGAGTAGCGATATATCGCAAAAGGCGAAGCATTGAAGTAGTAAGTTCTATTGTGAACATAACAGATGATTCCAGTTCCGGTTTGGAAGGGAGATTAATTTTGTCAGAATTTAATATTTACCAAAAACTTGCAAAAATCCGCAAACCTGTAGAGGTTATGAAGAAAGACTCACAGGCTTACGGTTACTCGTATGTTAACGAGGAAGCGATTCTGGCTCAGATTACAGGAGCGATGGAGAAGTATCACGTGTCTCTCATGCCGAGCATCGTGCCGGGGACGCTTCAGGTTACTCCGTACGAGTATACGAAGAAAAAGAAAGGTGAAGAGATTCCCGTCAACGAAATACTTGTTCAGGCAGATATGGTCTGGCGCTGGGTAAACGATGACGATCCGTCAGATTTTATAGAAGTGCCATGGGCGATGACTGGTCAGCAGGCTGATGCGTCTCAGGCGTTCGGCTCGGGGTTGACATATTGCGGTAGGTATTTCCTCCTTAAATTCTTCAATGTCGCCACGACAAACGATGATCCTGACCAGTGGAGAACCCGCCAGAAAGAAGCGGAGAATCACGAGGACGCACTCGTGGCACGGAAAATTATCGAGCAGGTTCATCGCAAGGTCAACGAGTTAGTTGAAGCGAACGAAGATGTAAAACCTGAGATTACAAAGCTGATCAAAAAGTATACAAAGAAAGAGTCCGGCAAAGCGTCGGCGAATTACTTCTCGATCAAGTCTCCTGATATCGCAGGAGAACTGCTTGAGAAGGTCAATAGTTTTATGGAAGAGAGCGGTAAAGCCGCCAAGAAAGGAGCTTAAGTATGGGGTTTCGTGAAGGTGCCTGGGCGACAGTCTGGGAAGTAAAGAAGAATCCGTCCGGGAGAAGTTTTAATGTTAATCTGTCAACATCAAAAAAGGATCGCGACACAGGCGAATATGAAACGGACTGGTCTGGTTATGCAATGTTCGCAGGTGACGCAGCGAAGAAGGCAGCGACGCTGAAGCGCGGCGATAGGATCAAGCTGAACGGCTGCGAGGTCACTACAAAATACGTCAAAGAGCAGGAAAAGAAGTACACCAATTATACGGTATGGGATTACGAGCCCTCTGAATTCTCTTCTGGCGGCGGTAAGAAGTCGAAGCCAGTCGATGATGAGGATTATATCTCTGAAGACAGCCTTCCGTTTTGATGCAGTAAGGGACACGCTGTATGGGAAAAGATTTAACTGAGACAGTAAGTTTTAGAGGGAGCAATTAAACATGGATTTTAAGAATATGAGTTCATTTGAAATGCTTGACGGGATGATGCAGATTCCGAAGTTTTACGATCTTTCGTATAGAGCGATCGATTACGCGAAAGAGGCGCAGTGGACCGTCGCAAAAGTCTGGCTAGCAAATGCCGTCACGGAAATCTGTGAAGCACACGAGATCGACGTGGACGATTTCTGTCAGTATGTTACTGGAGCTTTTAAGTGCGTCAGAAGTTCCGTGGTAAAGAGCATGGGAGAAGAAGAGAAAGCAGAGCAGGTTGAGAAAAAACTTGAAGAGATCGGAGAAATCCTCGGCTGGAGCTCTTTCTGATGAAATATACCAACATAATTGACGACATGACCTGGTCCTACTCACGGATCGGGTCTTTCGGTCAGTGCCCGTATCAGTTTTTGATGCATTACATTTACGGAGAGCACGAGAAGCCGATGTTCTTCTCGGACTACGGATCTTTCATGCACGAGCTGATCGCGGAGCATCTGGAGGATGGGGCGCCGTCCGATGATCTGGTCATAAAATATCTTAAAGATTTTCGCAAGTCGGTCAAAGGAGAAGCTCCGAACGAGAAGATTTTTGAAAAGTATTTCGATCGTGGCGCTGAGTACCTATCGCAAATTGACACTGATCTCGAACGATGGAAGCCACTCGCGATAGAAGAGCGGTACAATTTCTCTCTTGGCGGCAGAAAGTTTGTTGGCATAGTCGACATGGTCTGCGAGACCGAAGACGGCGATCTGGTCATTCTCGACCACAAGAGCCACCAACTGAAGCCACGATCCGGCAGAAAGAAGCCGACCAAGGGCGACGCCGAGCTCGACGAATATCTTAGACAACTGTATCTGTACTGCATTCCAGTCAAGCAAAAGTTCGGGAGGTTTCCGAAGTGGCTTGTTTTCAACTGCTTCCGCAACGACGACAAGACTCGCTTCATAATCGAACCCTTCGATGAGGAGCGCTTCGAAGAAGCAAAGCGCTGGGCACTGGATTCGATCGAGCAGATCCGCCAGGAAGAAGAATGGGGTGCTGACGCGGAATATTGGAAATGTAATCACATATGCGGGCTGAGTGACCAGTGCGAGTTTTTCGGTGAGGAATGAAAGGGGCAATTATGAATTTAAAAGAAGCTTTTGCTTACAGAAACTATCTGTCAAGCATGTTTAACGAGCTGAAACGTAATGCTATGTCAACTGATGCATTTTGCGTCGTCAAAGAGGAGCACTTAAAGTCGAAGGCGAATCCTGGAGCCGATGACGAGTTTTTCGACTCGAGATCAGGCACATTACAGTCGCCGATTTCGATATACGAAGCACCGGGAGTTCTTGCTCAGGTCGACCCAGAGAAGATTGTTGAAGTGCTCTTCAGTCTGGAGTCGGAGATCGAAGCGCTCGACGAAAAGATTTGTGACGCAAAGGCGAGCCAGAGTAAGAACATCGACGTACTTGTCGCAACCAACAAACATATGCGTCAGATTGTAGACGTCCTGAACGCGGCATTGATGCACAAGACATCAGAGACGCGCAGCGAGGCAATCGCGTACAAAATCATCGAGTCAGGTGAGCATGCCGGTGAACAGGTCGCGTATCGGTATCCGGTTCGCAAGGTTACCACGATTGACTTTGACCGGAACAAACTAAAGAAACTGGCTGGTCGGTATAGCGACGAGGTAGAAGCTCGGTCGTACGAAATCGACGAGCTGATGCTGACAATCAAGATCGACCACGATCCAAGGTTTAGCAAAACAGACACCATGCAGGACATCATTGATTCTGTTGGGTGATGCAATATGGGCTCTGGTATAAAATCATCTCCTTTCTGTAACACGTTAAGGTTCACCAGAGAGTCGCGTAAGGGGCGGGGTATGCGACATAAGGCTGACGAGGAAACAGCTTCAGGCGCTGATGAAGTACGATGCAGCGCACCCGAGATCGACGATCCGTCGTCGCGTCTCAAATATTTTCCGTCTAGGTAGAAATAGATTGGTCCTGTTGGGACTTTGTGAATCCCGCATCAAGTAAATTCGTCGCAATAAGGTTCCGCCCGTATCGCACACATGGAGCCGACGCTCGACGCAAAATTCGACGAACACGCAAATCCGCCAATCGACAATTCGGAAACACGTTTCGCCATTGGGCACTAGTTATGCTGAGTAAATTCTTTTTCGTGTTTTCTTATCAGCCTTTTTTGGAGGTGAACGAATATGAATTATATGAATACAAGTAGAAACGCATCAGCCGGAATCGGCTTCCTTGATTTACTCACATTGGTTTTTATCGTTTTGAAACTGTGTGGCGTGATCAAGTGGAGCTGGATCTGGGTTTTAAGTCCAATGTGGATCAGCTTGGTTGTTGTTATCGTACTTGCATTGCTTTTAACACTGAAGTTGTGAGGTGGCGCATGGAAGAAGATAGAACGATCCGCGACGTACAGGCAGAAGCAGCCGTCGTCGCGTCTGTGCTTTTGAAGCCGGATTTGATTTTCTATAGTGAGAATCTGACACCGAATCATTTCACATCAGAAGACAACGCGTTTCTGTACTGGGCAGTCAGGGATCTGGTCAACAAAGGTCACCAGAAGGTCGACACGTACAGCATCGTGAACACGCTGTATCGGAAAGAGTCGATCCGCCAGAAAGTAGAAGGGTTCATAACGGTTCAAACGGTTAACGAAATGTTCGAAGAAGCAGGTTCGATCGCCAGAGATACTCAGGTGGATTACATAGCTGAAGTCAACAAGATCCTCGACGCAGCACTCAGACGCGAAATGGTTTCAATGGCTGACGAATATAAACGCATGGCTATGAATCGCGAGATCGAGGACGTAGAGTCGCGGGCGTACCAGATTCTGGACGACACGATGAAGCGGTTTTCGATCGTGAAAGATATCCCCGAAGTCGCGGATATCGCAGATGAGATGCTCGACCAGATCATCCAAGATCAGGAAGGGCTTTCTGGGATCCCGTTCAAATGGAACGTTCTAAATGACTATGTCCGCATAGAGCCTGGCGAGCTGGTGATTTTCGGAGCTCAAGCCAAGCAAGGGAAATCGATGTTGCTTCTGAATGAAGCGGTCGATCTGCTCAGAAAGGGCAAGGCGGTTTTGTATTTGGACTCGGAATTAAATACGAAAATGTTCATGACAAGGCTGTACGCACATCTGTCAGGTATTGAGTATTCGCGCCTGAAGTCCGGCAATTACTCGCAAGAGGAACATGCTAACCTTTTGGCGGCACGAGACTGGCTCAAGACGAAGACGATGACGCATTTGTACATGCCGATATTCGACGAGTCGACTGTTTACACAACCGCGAAGAGACTCAGGCATCTGGGGAAAATGGATGTTCTGATCATCGACTACTTCAAATCGTCGAAGGATGAAGCGTACGCGAACTACGCAGAGCTGGGAAAGTTCGTCGATCTAGTCAAGAACAAGCTCGCAGGTGCTCTGAACATTCCTGCGCTGGGTGCGGCTCAGGCAACATCGACCGGACGTCTGGCTGACTCCGCCAAGATAGGTCGGAACGCGTCGACGATTATCATGATTGACGACAAGACTCCAGACGAGATTGAACAGGATGGTCCTGAGTGCGGAAACAAAAAGCTGAAAATCATTTTAAATCGTAACGGTCCGCAGATGGGCGAAGGCGAGTACATTGACATGCGCTTTAATGGGAATCTGATCTCGTACGAAGAGGCGCGTCAACACGAGCCTGTAGTTCCGTATTAGGAGGTGGTTTGATGCATACAGTATCAGTAGCACTTATTGGATTCGGTATAGCATTGATGATAATGAGTTTCTTTATCTGGTGGAGCGAATGACGATAGAAGAACAGATCGCGCTGATCGACCGAAATGTCGACATGGTAGATTATGTATCTCAGTATACAGATTTCCGCCAGAAAGGAAGAGAGTACTGGGCGCTGTCTCCGCTGACGAATGAGCGCACTCCGTCATTCAGCGTGAACACCGAGAGATCAGATCGACATGTATTTAAGGATTTCTCGAGTGGCGCGAGTGGCGACATTGTGGACTTTGTCAAGGTCTACGAAGGTGTTGGAACAAAAGAAGCGATTAAAATATTGTCACGGTACGCCGCGATCGACGAGTCTGAACTGACGCGCAAGACGCATCTGGATTCTGCGGTTGTGGCAAAGCGGTATCAGAAGAAGGACAGCAAGCGCAAGCATAACGGACACAAGGTCCTGTCGAATAGTTACATGGATAGGTTCGTGTGGAATGACGACAAATTACAACTCTGGCGGTATGAGGGGATCACGGACGAGACTATGAGAGTTTTCGAAGTCCGGTACGATCCTCTTTCTAATCGGATTGTGTTTCCGCTTAAAGACAATTCTGGAAACATTATCAACGTCATTGGACGCACGACCGACACGGCATTTAAGCAGAAAGGTCTTCGAAAATATACATATTTTTTTCCGCTGGGCAATCTGGACATGTTGTACGGATTCTCTGAGGCACGTGATGAGATCGCCGCCAAAGATGAAATTATTCTGTTCGAGTCTGCGAAATCGGTCATGATGTGCTATGGCTGGGGCATTCGGAATACCTGCGCGATTCTGACGTCGCACCTGAACGATGACCAGTATAAGCTGCTGATCCGTCTTGGTCGACCAGTGGTTTTCGCGCTAGACAAAGATGCGAATCCGTTCGCGGATAAGAACATCAAAAAGCTCAGACGGTACTGCAATGTCAGTGTGATCGTGGATCAGGAAGGAGTTCTGGATGAGAAAAATTCGCCAGCCGACAAAGGAGAAGAAGTATTCAGAAAGTTATATGAAGAAAGGATTGAGTGGTGATGGGGTTATTCGTTCCTTACCATATGCATAGTGACCTGTCGTTATTAGATTCTTGTACGAAATTTGAGGACTATATAGACGCAGCTGTCGACGAAGGACTTAAAGCGATCTCGATTTCAGAACATGGTCTCGCAAAGAACTGGACAGACAAGTGGCTTTACTGTCGAGAGAAAGGAATTAAATACATTCACTCTGTTGAAATGTATCTCACAGAGACTCTGGACGAGAAGGTCCGCGATAATTACCACACGGTTTTGATCGCGAGAAACATGGACGGAGTTGCAGAACTCAACCGAATGATGAAGATTAGTTCAGATACAGATCATTTTTATTATAAGAACAGGATTTCGTTTACTGAGTTTCTAAACATGAGCGACAACATTATAAGTACGTCTGCATGTCTCGCATCACCGTTGGCTAAACTGGACGAGTCAAACCCATTCTTTCCTCTTCTGGCGGCAAAATACGATTTCTATGAGGTCCAGCCACACAATCACCCAGATCAGATTGCATATAATAAGAAGCTTTACAACCTGTCGAAACGGTACGGTAAACCATTGATTGCCGCAACTGATGCGCATTCGATCAATAAGTATAAGGATGAGTGTCGTACGATTCTGCTTAAGTCAAAAAATATTTCATACGACGGATCCGGTTTTGATCTTACGTATAAATCATATGACCAGTTCGTCGAAGCATTTCGCATGCAAGGATCACTACCGGAAGAAGTATACCTACAGGCAATCGACAACACGAACAGGTTGGATGAATTGTGTGAGCCAGTTGAACTTGACGTCGACAGGATTAAAACACCGATTCTTTACGGCAGTGCTGAAAAAGACACGGAAATATTCGAAAAGAGAACATGGGAAAAATTCGAAGAAAAGATCCGTGATGGAGTAATACCGACAGAGGAAGAAGAACAATTCAGGGCAAAAATACCAGAAGAGCTTGAGACATTTAAGCAGGTTGGAATGAGTGGGTTTATGTTGTCAATGGAAGAGTTTCTTTCATGGTGTAAGTCGCAAAAAATCCCAGTCGGACCGGGAAGAGGTTCTGTTACAGGATCAGCTGCTGCGTACATAAACGGCATAACGGATGTCGATTCAGTAAAATGGAAGACTGTATTTTCAAGATTTTGTAACGTCAATCGTGTAGAACCACCAGATGTTGACATCGATCTATGTGAGTCTGATAGACCAAAAGTATTTAAATATATCATCGATAGGTTTGGAGAAGATAAAACATCGCGTGTAAGCGCGTTCGGGACCCTTAAGGAGAAGGCGACAATAGATGAGATCGGACGTGCATTCAGATACTACTGGGAAGATGAGCAGGCAGAGAAACATGGTGTCTCTGTTGGACAGATCAGAGATGGATATGCAAACCTGATCGGCAAATGTCCATGGTCACTCAACAAGGTAGATCGTATCAAAAAAGAGTTTGAGGATGACCCAGATGCCGCCAGAAAAAAGTATGAGGAGTTGTTTTATTACTATGATGGATTGCTTAACACAAGGGTGTCGCAGAGTGTACATCCTGCTGGCATGATAGTTGCCGATATTTCTCTGACTGATACATATGGATCTTTTTATAAAGATGGAGAAGTTACATTACTTCTGGATATGGATGCGTCGCATGAGATGAACCTAGTCAAGTACGACTTCCTTCTTTTGTCGAATATTGAAATCATTAAAAGAACATGTGAATACGCAGGGATTAAGTATCCGATGATGCATGAGATCGACTTTGACGATAAAGCCGTATGGGAAGATATGATGAGATCTCCTTACGGAATTTTTCAAATGTCTTCACCATTCGCATTCGATAGTCTGAAAAAGCTTCATCCAACAAATATTTTCGAAATGAGTCTTGTTGCAGCGTCGATACGACCATCTGGAGCTTCATACAGGGATAAGCTTTTGCGACGAATACCAAACAAGAATCCGTCAAAACAGATCGATGATCTTCTTTCTGACAACATAGGCTATCTAGTGTACCAGGAGGACATCATTGCATTCCTGCAGGAGATATGCGGACTGGATGGTTCGACCGCTGACTCGGTAAGACGAGGAATCGCAAAGAAGAAGATGTCGATCCTTGAGCAGTATATGCCACAGATCCTTGACGGATATTGTTCAAAATCAGATAAGCCAAGAGATATTGCAGAAGAAGAAGCAAAAGAATTTCTTCAGATTATCGAAGATGCTTCTTCATATATGTTTGGGTTGAGTGACGGCCCTTTCAGTGTGAACTACATTACTCATAGGTGTCGTAGTTATCTACGGCTAACGGGGAAACCTAAACGGAAACGCATGGCAATCCCGTGCTAAGTCGGCTTTCACAAAAAGAGTGGATTTAGATGGGTGAAAGCTGAAAAGTGTAACGACTATCCAGACATGGAGTACACAGGAGGATGAGTTGCCTGTGGAAGCGCACTGACACGAAAGTGAAGATATAGTCTGCGCCAATGGAAACATTGGAATAAGCGACAATCACTCAGTCGCATACAGTATCATCGGATACTTATGTGCATATTTCAGATATTACTATACAGGCGAGTTTATAACTGCTTATTTAAATATATATTCCGACAAAGAAGATGAAGTTCGCAATGGTGCAGAACTTGCGAAAGTGTACGGAATAAAAATGACGACACCGAAATTCGGTCTGTCGCGATCACATTATGAGTACAACAAGGAGTCGCGGACCATATCCCGTGGGCTTGAGAGTGTGAAACATATTTCAAAAAGGTGTGCCGAAACCTTGTACGAGTTAGCGCATAGCCAAAATTACAACTACTTCGTCGATCTTCTGGCAGATATTTCCAATACGGATATCGACCGCCGACAGATGGACATCCTGCGCAAGCTCGACTTCTTCAGCGAATTCGGGAATCAACGGGAACTCGAAGCCTTGATGTACATATTTAATACGTTACTGAAGTCCGGCGACGCAAAGTCAATTCGAAAAGAAAAGGCACGTGACGCCGGCATAGAAAAAGTTTTCAGGTTGCATGCTAATGGACTGACCAAAGCAGGCAAAGAATCCGTAAGCTGGACTGGTTTTGACGCCCAAACAATCGCTCGTTCAGCCGAAGACTATGTCAAGAGTCAGCACATAGCAGATCTCTCTCTGGCTGAGAAAGCCAGAAACTACGCTGACGTGGCTGGCTACGTCGGGTTCGTGACGGGAGTGCAGTCAGATCGGAGCACCCTGTACGTGAAAGACGTCCAGCCAGTGAAGCGCAAAAAAGACGGAAAGCTTTTCGGCTATGCTGTCTTTTATCAATCAATTGGATCTGGGATCGAGAACCGCATGACCGTGTTTAAGGGCACGTATGATAAATCCCCTATCAAACCTAATGATGTTATACGATGCCTTGAATACACGAAAGACGGCAAATGGTTCCAGCTCCGAAAGTACACACACGTAGCATAATGGAGGAAGTATGAAAAAGAGACAAAAGATCTTTTCAAACAAAATCAAATGTAATCATTGTGGTGATGTGATCGAATCCAGAACCGTACACGAATACGTCGAATGCAGCTGCGGAATGGTATTTGTTGACGGCGGACACGAGTACTTGAGGCGCGGATTCAAGAACGATGAAAATGATTTTTTCGATTTGTCCATTGTGGCAGTAGAAGTGTGACGTGATTTATGGGGAGAAGATAGCGATCAGACGCGAGACAGTATTGATCGCCCTGAATCGGGATTCGACTCCCCGCTTTAACGAAAGGTATATACCAATGACGAAAAATGCATACGTGTTGGAGATCCAAGAGCTTTTAGACAAAGCATTGAATGAGCTGTCTCCGGAAGTATTCAACACGCTTCTTGACGACATTAGCATGATCATGTCTGATTACGAATAGCTATTTTCTCGGTGGCGGAATAGGTAGACGCTTATGCGGTAAGGTGCTTTTGGTGCCGTAATGCGAGCACTATGTATGGTGCAAATCCATACCCGAGACCGCGCGGAGTTGATCGCCCGCGTTCTTTAACCGCGCGTGGCAAAGAAGGCTGCACGATACGCAGTTGCATATAACCCACGCGCACCGCGTACCCTTAGCTCAGTTGGGAGAGCGCCGGTCTCCAAAACCGGGTGTCGCAGGTTCGAGCCCTGCAGGGTATGCCACTAACGGCGTTCGGATAACGGTTAGTCCGTCTGGCTTTGACCCAGAAAGTAGTGGTTCGACTCCACTACGCCGTGCCAATTTGAAAGGAGATTGCGATGTATCGTGCAAAAATGTTTACTGATGAATTCCAACTAGCAAACTACTTAAATTTATATGAAATTGAAAAAGAAAAAATAGTGTCAATATCATTTGGAAGTTATGAAAGAGTAGGTCATACGCCAATATTGTTGGTTTACGAGGATGATTAATGTAATGGAACTCGTTGTAATTAAATGCGACAAATGCGGAAAGCTTGTCAGGCGACATAGCTTGATAAGGCAGATTTTACATAACATGCAGCCAGGTTACCAAAAGGTTGATTTGTGTTTTGAATGTGTTAAACAGTTGTGTATCGAGGTGATAAATGATAGGCAACAGCGTGTATAGAGCAATGTTTACAACCCTTACAATTTTGTGGGGTGGGACAGTTGTGTGGACGGTGATCTATTTTACACTCATATTTGTCTCTCCGCTACATCCAGACGAGACTATGAGCGTGATCATTCATTATATAGGCGTCTGCGCGGGAGTTATTGCGTTCATCTCTTTTATATATACGATCATTTTGCTTATTGTAGAAATAATCGATTTTATTAATAGTGAATTGGACGCAGTGGCTGATACGAATGACAAATCGGAGGTCGATCAATGACGTATTTGGAATTACTGGAACGTGCTGATCACTTGCTCGAAAAAGGTGAGATCACAATCGGAGAGTGGGAGGATATGATAGCGCCACTTCGCAAAGAGATTGCGCCGCATGGCGATCTGATCTGTAGGCAAGATGCGCTCGACGCACTCGGAGAAGAACCAGAAGTATGGTTCGACGAGAGCTACGAAATCGCCGAAAGGGATCAGTGGCGAATGGACAGAAACGCGATCGAATCTGTGAGTGAGTGGTGCGGATGGATTCCATGCAGTGAGCATTTGCCTGAAGAGGAGGGGAGCTACTTAGTGACAGATGATTCGGGAGGAATGAAAACAGTTCAAGATGATGAATTTTTGCGCTGTGAAGATGGAACATCATCGTGGCTTTATTCACAAAATGTAATAGCATGGTTGCCGTTGCCAGAACCGTATGGAGGTGAACAGAATGATACAGATTGATATTCCACAAATTGCATATAAAACTTGGAATATTAATTATTTCGTGTGGAATGAGGACGGTACAAGAAGTAGAGAGCTGGAACGGGAATTTGAAAACGATTTACAGAAAAGTTTATCTGAGTATAAGTATTCAGAAGAACACGATCATGTGAGGTGATAATGGACTACGCACCGTACGACAATGAGCGAGATTACATCGCCGCCAAGATAAAGCAACGCAGGTTACAAATGCTGGTCCATTCGTACATATATTACGAACTGAACGACAATCTGGTATCCGACGAAAAGTGGGCGCAATGGGCGCGAGAGCTACGCGACCTGCAACTCAGGTATCCCGACATTTCCAAAGAGGTCAAATACTCGCGTATGTTTGAGGACTGGGACGCGAGCACAGGTTATCATCTTCGGTTCGATGAGTGGACACGTAACACCGCAGCTTACCTTTTGGCGGCAAGAGATATGAAAGGATGATCAAATGTCAAAAATTATAAAAGCGATATCGATAGTAGCTCTTTGTGCATGTTTGTTCTGCGCGGCTATAGCGTTCGGCGACACTCCGACGACTTCAGCAGCGTCGAAACCGACGTATGAATGTGCAAGGCTCGAGACCGAGCATTCGCTTACTTCGTTTTTGAATTCGAAGCATATAAGCTCAGAAAATATAATCTACATCGGAGCAGAAAAATACGACTTTGACGTAGAATACGTTGTCATATATAAGAAGTGAGGTGAATCATGAAAGACACGGTATATAGACTCGACGCTGTCAACGCGATATGTAACATATGCGGCATGACGCCAGATCCGAGCTCTTGCAAATTCAAGTACGGAGACTGTGAAAAATTTAGAATTCTCAGACGACTCCCGTCCGCCAGAAGAGAAATTGACGATGCTGTTCGATTCGTCGAAGAGTCGCTAACCGGCGTTTATTGCGACACATGTCAGTACCAAGATTCTGGCGACTGTGATTACTGTCACAGAAAGTATATGGGCTGGAGTGTCTCGCACGAGACTGCACTGTCGCTCGTGGAAGGGATTATGAAGTATCTGGAGGGTGACGATGAAGAACAGGAGGGAGAAGATGATTGATACTGCGGTAACTTTGTTGCTCAGCGTAGCAGGCGGAATAATCAGCGGGTGTAGTTTTTACAAAAAGAGCTACATCGGAATTATTTGCGGTGTCTTTGTTGGCGCTGTTGCGGTATATAGGGCGATCTCATTATGACAGAAGAAAAATACAATCCGTACACATGCGGACACTCACTTTCTTTTGGCGGCATATTTATATGTTCACTTGAGACTGTTCCATGCGCCCTTCACCGAAATAATGATTGCTACTCAAAGAGATTCGACCAGTCCGTCGATCGTGTCATAGAAACGATTCGTGAAATGCAGGAGGATAACGATGATTAATCTGAAAAATATCGCACTCGATCTACTCAAAGAGTACGAAGCGTCTTCATTGACGGCTGTATGGGAATATTCGATATGGACAGATCAAACGGAACAAGAAGTCATTGATGAGTGCAATGAAATCAGAAAGCAGATCGAAGATTCGACGTTCTCAGAAGATGAGCTGAACAACATCAGTAAAGTGTACCAGAGCTATTACGGCATGAGTATCGACGAGATAGCTTCGGAAGACGATACAGCCAGAAAGGTATTCGGAAAGGTGGGGTTGATCAATGACTGAGTTCGAAAAAGGTCTGCGCAGAATGTTTAGTACGATATGGGACTGCGAGATCGATCATCCAGCATGGCAGGATACTGTAGGCGATTTGATGCGGGCTGTAATTCAGCTTCACGAATCTATAAAGCCGCCAGATAGATCAACAGATCTGATTAGCAAGCATGAGGCGATCAAAGCACTTGGAGAAGAACCACTTATATGGGGCGACAACGATGACTACTCGCTTGGACAGTTCAACCAGTGGGAGAGCGATATAAAGGCGCTTGATGCTTTACCATCCGTAAAGAATGAATTGACTGAGCATAGCGCATGGTTTCGAATTAGTGAGACGCTTGTCGACGAAAGCAAGGGACACATCACGCCGGAGCAGGCGATCGAGAAAATAAGAGACTATATGTATAGTGTGAAAATACCGCCAAAAGGTCATTGGGTTAAAGTGTCAGGATTCGCTACATCCGGCGGAGACCCTGTGTGGGAGTGCTCGGAATGTGGAAAAGGTCGTCACGTTTATGGAGTCGAACACAGAAGTTATGGTGCTGACGTATCAGATGGACAGTGGGTATCATGCCCGAATTGCGGGGCGGACATGCGAGGTGAATTAGATGGAGTTGAAAGAATTGATTGAGCGCCTAAATGATATGAAATTGCTTTACGGCAATGCGGTCATTCATGTAAAAAGTGACCAGAATGAGTACAGAATTAAATCAGTCGATGGATTTATGGGGGAGAAACGTCCGAATGAATGCAGAGATCCCCATGTTGTTGTTATTAATGTAAGGTGAGCAATATGAGACTGATTGATGCGGACGCGCTGATAGAAGATATCAACTCATCGATAGACGCGATGACAAATATTGGAATAATTGTGGACGGAGAGTGGCTATGGGGCAAATTGAACGATGCGATAGAAAACGCTCCGACCATCGTAATGTGGAAACCAGCAAGCAGCGATTGATCTATAGGACAAGTTCTATTATGGAGGAGTAATAATGGCATACAGCGATTACGGCGCATTCGTTTATAAAAACGACGAGCGCAGACCAGACAAAGAAGATGTGGCGGTGTTCGCATCTGACGAAGAGACGTTCGGATGCGACAGTCAGGATGTTCCTTCTGGCGGTAGGATCTTCACCTTCTTGTTGAATAAGCATCCAAATTACGATTACGACTGGGTCGAGCACATCCACCACGGAGTCATGGGCGACGGCGATATCCGTGTCGCATGCTACAAACAGGGACTCCCGGATATCTACGAAGCAACTTCTGATGGGATCAAGAAGATCGACTACAAACGTGAAGGAATGGACTTGTGGGATTACGACATAGTCACGTTCGATTATAAAGGGTATCGCTTTGAGTTCTCTTACTGTGGCACATCCCCGTACGTCGCATGTATGACAGAACCGGACGGAACGGAGTGGGAGTGCTATTACGACTATGAATATGGAGCTGGATTTGAAGAATGAATGAATTTATGGAATATGTGATCGACAAATTCGAAGAGCTTGATTGGTATCACATCGGTCCAACTGGCAAGCTTGTCCATGGCGCCAACTCGGAAGAAGATGATGCTCTGTATCGCGCCGGAGATGTCTACAAATTGCTCGACGATCTCAAAGCATACAGCGATCACACAAAATGGACACCATGCTGCGAGGCAAAGCCGCAAAAGACAGGAGTGTATCTCGTGACTGAGAGATGTGGTGATGTCGTACAGCAGTGTTATATTACTGAAGACAAACACTGGGGTATAGAGATGCTCCCGCCAAACCGGGTTCCTGTAGCATGGATGGAAGTCCCGAAGCCGTGGGAAGGAGCACAAAATGATTGATATGTTTATGAACGCAGCAACATTCGTTTGCTGCTGTTTTGCTTTTTGTCTGATCATCATTTACGGTGTCAACGTAATCCGCGACGAGGTCGGAGTCATGAGCAAGATTAAGAAATTACGTAAGAAGGAGAAGCACTAATGGGCAAGGTGATTTACTTAGACAATTCGGCCACAACGCCGGTGAGCGAGGAAGTACTCCACGAGATGACGCCATACTTCTCCGAGTTGTACTACAACCCTTCCGCCAGATATGGAAAGAGTCGCTCTGTCAAGGTCGCGATCGAACATGCACGAGAGCAGGTCGCGGATCTGATCAACGCAAATCCGAGCGAGATCTATTTCACTTCTGGCGGGACGGAGTCTGACAACTGGGCGCTCGACATTGCGATGAGCCCAGAGATTCGCGGCAGAATCGTCGTCTCTGAGATTGAGCATCCGGCGATTTTCAACAAGGCGATCGAGGTTGAGAAGGACGGATTCCTCTCGGTAATCGTTCCAGTAGACCGGCATGGATTCGTCGATCCGGCAGAGATCAAGCAGATCGGTGAGATCTCTCAGGAGCTTGGGAGCGACATCGGATTCGCGAGTATCATGCTGGCGAACAACGAGATCGGGACGATTCAGCCGATTCGCGCGATTGCGGACTACGTTCACTCGTGCGGCGGGTACATACACACAGACGCGGTTCAGGCTGTGGGGAATATTCCAGTTGATGTAAAGGAACTCGACGTGGATTTGCTGTCGATGTCGTCGCACAAGCTCTGCGGACCGAAGGGAGTTGGCGCTCTGTATATTGAGCGAACCGTGCCAACCAGACCTTTACTCTTTGGCGGCGGACAAGAATATGGAATGCGGTCAGGGACAGAGAATGTGCCCGGCATTGTCGGATTTGGCAAGGCGTGCGAGTTAGCCAAAAATAATCTCAAGAAGCATGTCAAGCGCATGGTCGCTCTGCGAGCAGAGCTATTCTTCCGACTGATTGACAGTGTCCCGGGAACACACCTGATCGGACCTGGAAGCATATCGAAGCGACTTCCGGGGAACCTCGCGGTCGCGTTCGATGGAGTAGAAGCAGAGTCACTTCTGATGGCACTGGACAATTTCGACGTGTGTTGCTCTGTCGGATCGGCGTGCTCGTCGAACAAGTTAACTCCGCCTAGAGTGCTTGAGGCGATAGGCGTCCCAGACGAACTCATTCACGGAGTCGTGCGATTCTCGCTTGGTGCCGCCAACACAGAAGATGATGTTGAGCAGGCAGCAGAGCGGATTAAAGAATGTGTCAATATACTGAGAGCGATTTGATAAGGAGTGGTGTGTTTGGAATTACATAGAGGAGATGTCGTCCAGTTTCTGGACGGACACAAATGGTGCGGATGTTTTGGCTGGGTCGACCGTATATATCCAGACAAGATTCTGATCGGTGTTCCGATGCCGACAAGCGAGAAGCAGGGAGTCACAGACGCGACATTCATCTATGTCGACCCTGACTCGGACGAATACGCGCCAGTCGGCTTTGCATTGATGATGCCTGTGGAGGAGGAAGAATGAGAAAGGTATTTTGTGACAGATGTGATTGTGAGATTGGGGATTACGACAAAATAGACTTTTCTAAACGAAGGTTTAACATTACCTATAAAACTGAAGGGGAAAACAACCAATACACCGGTGTGTTTGGTAATGGTATTGATCTGTGCGAAAAGTGTGAAGAAGAATTGGAGCACTGGATGTTCAGACAACTTGTGATCAGATAAGGAGAAACAAGATGATCAAAACATTATACGAGAAATTTCAGCATTGGTCATACGGAGGATCGGTGTACCTGTACTCTGACCCACATTTTAACGATGCAGATTGTGTGTACATGGATCCGAACTGGATGCCGCCAGACGAGCAAGTTGATGTGATCAACTATATCGTGAAGCGTCCGGATACGTTCATATGTCTCGGCGACGTTGGCGACCCAGATTACGCGCGGCAGATCAAGGCGAACAGGAAAATTCTGATCATGGGCAACCACGATCGGCGTAGCGACTACCGTGACATATTCGACGAGATTTATACTGGACCGCTGATGATCTCGGATAAGATACTGCTTTCTCACGAGCCGGTACGTGGACTGCCGTGGTGTCTGAACATTCACGGGCATGTTCACGGTCGCGGAAATGGTGGTCCGATCTACTCGGTCGACGGATGCAGATTTCTCAATCTGGCGGCTGATGTATGCAACTACACGCCGTACAGCCTCAAGGACATCATCAGGGCTGGCATGCTCTCAGGGATAAAAACGATTCACAGAATTGCGATAGACGGAGCGAACAATGCGAAACAGATTTAGGTGGGATTGCCCAGACGAAAAAGAACCAGTCGACTACGCTGACGTATTAACCACAGTCTCGATCAACGAAGATGTGGACCCGCCAGACAGAGTGGTTGTGCAGGGATATTATGTAAACGGTAGTTTCTACGACGCGACCTTCAATACGGAATTAAACGACGTGGTCGCGTGGATGTATGCACCAGAAGCGTATGGTGATTAGGAGGTTTTGAATGGAACTGAAAGAGATTATGATCGACGGCGTCATATCTGCGATAGGATCAGAGCTTATGTCTCTGGCGGTATATCGCATGAGTGGCGGGAGAGAAGAAGACAAGCAGAGAATGTTAAACTCGATGGCTGATGTACTTGCACAGAATACGATCTTACAGACGGAGATTGGCATCTCTCCTGATGAGTTCAAGGATGCGTACGCGAAAAAGATGGACGAGATTATCGCGATGATGACAAGAGGCGAGAAAGATGCCGACAAATGACGAATTAAAAAAGATGTCAACATTTGACGTAATCAAGATGGCGGTGCCGTGTCAGATAATGAGACTTAAGTCGGTTGGTAAGCTATGTAAAAAAGGACTGTCTCTGTGTGGATGCCGCAGGTGCCTTAAGAATTCGATGGATTTCCTTTATAGTGAAAGCGACGGTGTAAATATGAAGAATTGCGAAAAGTACGCGCAGGAAATTCATGATGCTGTTATGAGCGCCATGAAAGCAGGGCTGAACTCGTCATGTGCTATGTATAAATATCGCACGGACGGTGACGGTGTGTTCGATGGATCGTTCGCGACGTTGGCGGACAGCATTGTATGCGACGGTGATTGTGACAAGTGCAGCCTCGACACACTCGACTGGTTGGTGGCTGATGCTGAGTAAGGAGGAGAAATGCCGAAAATTAGTAACTGCGAAATTTACGCATTAGATAGATCGATTTATCGAAGCGGCTATTCGTTTATGACTGTGCCGCCAAAAGAAGAAGAGTTTGATACCGAGGTCGCACAGGTCCGTGGCGCGATCGACAAATACAACCAGTCACACGATCCAGAAGACCTGCTGGCGAACAAGCATATTTCACGTGCGATCAGGTTAGCCAACGCTAAGGGTAGCGGAGAGGATCAGTTTCTGACAGGAATTAAAGTCGACTTCGACCTGACCGTTGCTCTGAAAGCGTGGACTCAAGTACAGCGGTACAAGTTCCTCGACTTCGTGTCTTCGTTTTCACTGATGCACAGAGCGGCGCAATTCAACATAGCGTCGTCTGTAAACAAATACGTGTACGGAAATTCTATCGATACTGTCAATACCATTTTGGAAAAATTCAACCGCGCAAAAGAAGGCGGAGATCAGGAGAAGATAAAGGAAGCAAAACTGGAACTGTTGTATAACATGCCGACAGGGTTCGAACTTACGGCAGGCATGTCGACGAATTACAGATCGCTGAAGAATATTTATAAGCAGCGTCGCCATCATCTGTTACCAGATTGGCAATACATCTGTGACTGGATCGAAACACTTCCTCTGGCGGGATATCTGATTACAGGAAAGGCTGTATAAGCGCAAGACAGATCGAAGAGGTGATTTTTGGCAAATGAGCCGAAAATTCGACGTGTTTACGCGTGTGTGTGAGCGTTTTAAAAACGATCTGGACCTGCAGGTAGTGAGGAGATTTTAATGTATTTGGATAATAGCAACTTAATCGTCGATGAGGTTCATGGTGGCTCCAGTGTGTTCTGGAATCTTAATGATTGGGCTGTTCAGAACTATTCGATAACGTCTTTCAATAATGCGTCTATGTCTGTAAGCTTTTCAAACGGGAGAACTGGAGTTATTAGATTCGAAGGAGTTGACTATGCTTCGACATCAAATGATATTGGCGGAAAGCATACAGTCGAGCTTCGTTGTGACGGACTTACATTGACGTTCATTGACGACAACCAGCTTACGGAAGCTGACTTCGAAGGAGTTGACGAATTGTTATGATCATGGGGTTGACGGAAGCATATGGAACAAAAACGACGACGCAAAAACTAGAATCGTGGTACGGAAGAGGAATTACAAAATCAATGCTTCCTTATGTTAACCGTTATATTAATTATTCGAAAGGTGCGGTTGACGAATGGGTCACGAATTATGCAACCACGACCACGGCGCCGAAGTACACATTCGATTGTGGCACGAAACCGCTCAGATGGGTTTTACGTTGCGACCCGCCGCAGATTGGAGACATATCAGAAGAAGATGTAGATAAATTATTGAAGGTGTGATGCTTATGGACGTTAAAGGAGGATTTCATCAATGTGTGTCGTTCATATCGAAGAACGGCACACAGACATTCGATGAGATAGGTGATGAGGTAAGGACAGCTGTAGTCACAAAAGAAGGAAAATACAAAAAGGCTACAGTTCGAAAACTCGATAAAAAAAAACAAATTTACAAAGTCACGTTTCGTAAGGGCGTGTATGTGAGTACAGATACGGCGATATACGCAGCAGCTGATCAAGAATGGTATGTTGCCGGCAGAGAAGGAAAGGTAGAGACGACGGACCTAGAACCAGGAGACGTGATCGTAGGTGAAGAAGGAGTCCTGTTCCCATGGGCTGTTGTCGGTGTGGAAGACACCGGAGAAGAACATGAAGTATGGTCTGTCAAAGTAGACAGGAGCGACAGTTTCTGCTTGAGAAACAAGATCGCTACTGCGTCAATATCTGTTGGTAAATAAGAAAGGAAATGGTGGCTGGTATGGAAGCAACGTTATTTTCAACTGGATGTCCGAGATGCAACGTCCTGAAAAAGAAACTTGATGATGCTGGGGTTGATTACAAAGTAGAAAATGACCCGGACAAAATGATCGAACTCGGTTTTAGAACAGCTCCAGTGCTTGGTGTTGGTGAAGAGTATTATGATTTCAGCGAAGCTATGGCGTGGTTAAGGAGTATGTAATGGAAGTAAGAATTAATTTAGATCCTGAGTTTGAAAAAGTATTCAATGAATATAAAAAAGGATACGGCGAGGATATTGCAAGGCTTAACGGATTTTCAGATAAGCAGTTGAGCTACACTGATTTTATAGACAACTTCATTGATAAAAAGGTCGTAGCAGACGCGTCTATAGATAGTAACGCAAATGTAGCACATAAGGATATAGTATCGCTCGAAAATGAAATGAGTAAACCGCATTCAAAGCTGCTTGCGTTTAACAAAATATATTACGAACTCAATAAGAAGTATGGAGAAGAAGTTGCAAAAGAGTGGCTGAAAGATGAATGGGTCGGAAATTTCTATCTTCATGACGCATATAACAGTTCTTGGGTCTCTTACTGTTTTGCGTACGATATTGAAGAATTAGTTGATGAAGGACTGTTTTTCATTGAGTCATTTAACGCACAACCACCGCAGCATCTTGTAACGTACACAGATTTTGTATGTGAATTTATTAGCTGGTGTTGTAATAGAACGAGTGGTGCCGTTGGGATCCCCGGGTTCCTTGTGTATTCATATTACTTTTTAAAGAAAGATGTCGAAAGTGGATTCGTGCAAAAGGATGCTGATTACTATATGAGGCAAGAGTTTCAGAGATTTATTTATAAACTGAATCAGCCGTTCTTGCGCGGCGGAATCCAAAGTGCGTAAATTGTTTGCGCCTATATGTAGCGATATATATAGCAAACCCTATGAATTGCTGAAAAATCTTACGTATTAATAACATATTGTAAATATTGCCATTATTTTATTATTCATAATTACAAACAACGTAAGACAATTAGCAGCCAAGACTCTTAATAGAGTAAGGTTCAGAGACTATCCCGAAAGGGAGTACACAACAAGCTACTGGTTGTGGAAGTGTAGGGGGACTGCGAAAGCAGTTCGTGATATAGTCCGCTCTCTATGGTGACATAGAGCAGTCATTATGACGGCGCTGGGTGTGGCGATCCAGCGCGAACAAAAGGTTACAAATATAAGTATATTCGATAGACCATACCTTGAAGCTCTCTTTGGCGGCAAAACATTTCCTGACGGGTCATTTATCATTGACTATATCGACGAGATTCTGGAATATCAGAAGAAGTTCATGGAAGTGCTTTCTGAAGTAAGAGAGAAGAATATGATGACATTCCCTGTGATGACAATGGCGTTATTGCGGAAAGATGGAAAATTTGTAGATGAAGACTACGCAAGGTGGTGTTGCCGCCATAATATGAGATGGGCTGATTCGAACTTCTTTATATCAGACGATATAAACAGTCTGTCGAATTGCTGTAGGTTAAAGTCCAATATCGAGGACATGGGCTATTTCAACAGTATCGGCGGATCTGCATTAGAAGTCGGATCTGTGAAGGTGAATACGATTAACCTCGCAGCAATCTCATACTCAGCCGACAAAGATAAGTATTTTGATGAGTTGAAAAACAAAGTACAACTCTGTCTTAAAGTTCTCGACAGGATCAGACATATAATTCAGAGGAATGTTGAAAAGGGATTACTCCCTAACTACGAGTTAGGAGTAATCAATATGGACTCTCAGTATAACACGGTAGGCATTATAGGGATTTACGAAGTTCTTCAGCATTACGGAATGACTTATCAGGACGAGGATGGAAATACATTCTACTCTGACGAAGGAGTTGAATTCGCGAAGAATATTCTGAAAACGATACACGATGAGATCGACTCGTTCAGAAAAGAAGAAGCTGTAAGTTACATGATAAACATAGAGCAAATCCCTGGAGAAAGAGCAGCGTCGATCCTTATGGAAAAGGATAAGATATTCTTCCCTGATGAAGCGTACGAACTTCCGTTATACGGAAATCAGTGGATTCCTCTTGGAGTCAAGTGCACATTACAAGAGAAGATTAGGCTCTCTGCAATACTGGATGAGGCGTGTTCTGGCGGATCAATAGCTCACATCAATATAGAGTCTCCGTTCAACAATTTCGAAACAGCGTGGAAGATGCTGAATTATGTAGCGGACGAAGGCGTCACATATTTTGCGTTCAACTTAAGGATAAGCGCGTGTGAAGAGAATCATGGGTTCTACGGTGATGTATGCCCTGTTTGTGGAAAGCCAAAAGTAACAACGTATCAAAGGATTGTGGGCTTCCTAACGCCTGAACGTACATATTCTAAAGAAAGGAAGGCTGAATTCAAGATGCGTGACTGGTTCGATCTAAACCTTATGGGAGAAATGTAATGAGATACACAAATGTGATTCATGAGGATTTTGCGAATTACCATAAACCGTCAATGTTTATAGGAACAATCAGTTGTGATGGTAAGTGCTGGCGAGAGCTTGGTCTCCCGTCAGATACCTGCCAGAACGATGCGTTGAGAAGTGCGTACGTACGCGAAATTGACACGTTCACACTCGTCGAAAAATATATGAATAATCATATAACTGAAGCGGTCGTTTTTGGCGGGTTGGAGCCCATGTTGCAAATAGATGAAGTTTTGGAGTTCGTATATATTTTACGAAACACATTTAATAACAATGACGACGTTGTTATTTACACAGGGTATTACCCAGACGAACTTGTCGACGAGCTGAATGAACTAAAGAAGTATAAAAATATAGTCGTGAAATTCGGAAGATATATCCCGGACGACAAACAGAAAAACGACGATGTATTAATGGTGACGTTATCTTCTTCTAACCAGTACGCAGTAAGGATTAGTTAGCAAGGTGGTGATGCGCTATTCAATGGAAGGAAATAAAGGGATACGAAGGACTATACGAAGTAAGCGACGCAGGCGACATTAAGTCACTTCGCACCGGCAAGATCATGAAGCCAACGCTGGAAACGTACGGGTATATGCGAATCAGTCTGACAAAAGATGGCAAGCCCAAAAAGTTACGCGTTCACAGAATCGTCGCAGAAGCGTTCGTTAACAATCCAGATCCGGGCAACTTCATATACGTCAATCACAAAGATGGCGACAAGACGAACAACCGTGCCGACAATCTGGAATGGTGTGACTGTTCGTACAATATAAGGTACAACACTGAAGTACTCCATAAGCCGCCAAAGGTAAGCGTCAGGGTCGCCGTTGCACAGTTCGACGGTGACCTCAACCTCATCGCGACGTATCCGTCGATCGGCGCTGCGTCAAGAGCGACCGGAGTTCACCACCAAAGCATCAGCTGGGTCGTGAACAAAGAGCACTTCTATCGCAAAGCTGGCGGATATATCTGGATGAAACAAAAAGAAGCGGAGGAAAGGGGTCTGATATAGAACATGGATTATAGAGCTGTAAATATAGTAAGAGATTACATCATTGCGCATATGGAAGATACTACAGAGAGTTTCACAACATACATCGTATGGAAGAGCAAGATCCTGCAGAACTGGAAGTATCTCATCGCGAGTTCTCTTCGTGACGGCATGTACTACGAGCTGACATACAACGGAGATATGGACGAGTGGTATTTGGACGCGTACAAAAAGATCGATAACCTTGCAATCGATGATTGACCGCCAGAAGGAGAATGATTATGGATGAGGCAATTCAAAGACTGTGGGATCTCGCAGACAATAGCCCAGATAACCCATACAAGCAAGGGATCATGGACGCGTTGAAAATCGTACTCGAAGAGAGACAACACGAATGCGAACAGAGAATAGACGAGCTGGAGTACAAACTGTGGATTAGCAACTTCGCTAATCTCATAGGGGACACTGATCCTATCAAAACATGCTGCAATGAATATATACACACATGAAGGAGTTGAATGAATGCTGTATTTAAGTGGAGTCGACTACGAATCTCTCGCTGATGGATCCGGGGTCCGATGCGTGCTATTCGTCTCCGGATGTAAGCACGATTGCCCTGGGTGCCATTCGCCACAGACGCACGACTTCGAGAATGGCGAGCCGGTTACACCTGAGCTGATCCGCCAGATAAATGAGGAGATCATGAAGAGACCGTTCCTCAGTGGGATCACTCTCTCTGGCGGCGACCCGATGTATAGCGCCTACGAAGTGTGCGAACTTCTGGAACAACTCGAGATTCCGAACGACAACGTGTGGGTCTATACCGGATTCACACTGAACGAAATATATTCCAACGCGAACATGATGCGGTTACTGATCAAGTGTAATGTTCTCGTTGACGGCTGCTTCGATCAGGACAAGCGCGACGTGTCGCTGCGATTCAGGGGTTCGACAAACCAGAGAATCATCGACCTGAAGTGCGACAACTGCGCACACCAAAATACGGACGAGTGTCCGGAATATCAGCCACATGAACAATGGGGCAAAATCTGTTATCAGTTTAAATACAGAGAGGAGGCGTTGTGATGACAAGGTTAGAAGAGCTGGATTTTCAGCTGTATTTGTCGCAGACGATCGCACGAGAGAATCCACAGACCTTTCTAGACCTTATGACGCTGACAAACAAGCTCGGTGATCTGTGGAATGATGTAATAGAAGAGTGGGTTATAGGACTGGAGAACAAGGATGAAATTCGTAGTAGTGATTAACGGGTCAGGAGGATCCGGCAAAGACACAGTAGTCGACATTGTGGCGCAGCACTATGAGGTACTGAACACATCGTCGATTGCACCAATCAAGGAAATTCTCTCTCTGGCGGGAGTGCCAGAGTCGGAGTTCAAAACTGACGCAGGGCGGAAGCTTCTGTCAGATGTGAAGTTAGCGTTTACGGAGTACAACGATTTACCGTTCCGCTGCATGAAGGAAATCTACGACGCGTTTCTGGAATGGGACGATGTCGACATCATGTTTGTCCACATCAGAGAGCCGTCAGAGATAGAACACTTTGTCAGTGCGGTAACCGAAGTGCCTGTCGTGACACTGCTAATCGAGAATCGCGTCCAGCGCACATACGGCAACATGGCTGACGACAACGTGCACGATTACACGTATGACTACGTATTCGTCAACAACGGTCCTCTGGAAGAGCTGCATGACAGATTCATGGAATTTTTCGACTGGATGATCAAGGAGGAACACATTGAGGTTTAAATACAAGATTGGAGATACGGTCACGATCCGTCAGGAAGAAAACATCGACCCATCGTGGGACTTCGACGTTGAATCGATGGGCGAGTACTGCGGGTCCACGACCAAGATCACGAGGAGAATTAAAGGGTTCGACGGCAACGGATATTATAACCTTGCCGCTGACGATCAGAAATATTTATGGACGGAGGAGATGCTTATGCCTGAAAACAAATCTGTAACACAGGATTTCACACCAGAGCTCGACCTGAAAAATATCGGCATGTGGTTAATCGGATTCCCTGAAGAAAGCGGTCTTGGCAAAGTGACTGGTAATTTCTGTCTGAGCGTTGACGGAGATCTGCTCGACATGGGCGCCGACCTTGAAGGGGATCGCCGCATCGAAATAAAGGTAGTACGAAAGGAGTCATAATGTCTCATTACGCAGTTGCAGTATTTCACAGAGAAGATCAGGACATTAATGAGTTGCTCGCGCCATACGACGAAAACATCGAGGTAGAACCGTACCTTCAGTATACGCGCGACGAAGCGATCAAAGAAGGCAAAGAGCGGTACAAGAACGAGCCGAACATGACCGACGCAGATTACTATAATCAGATCGCGTCGATGTATGACGACGACATGATCGACGATGATGGCAATCTTTTGACAAGGTATAACCCTGACAGTAAATGGGACTGGTACACTGTCGGCGGAAGATTCAGCGACTTGCTCGAGACGTACACAACGGTGTCAGAATGGTTCGACGGATATGGCGATTCCGCCAAGGTGAAAAATATTGATTTTGTAGGAAGCCGCGAAATATACGACAAAAGTATCGTAGAGTGGGACGATATCATGAACAATGTTTCAGACACATGGTATACGAAGGAATATTATCAGGACTATTACGATTCTGCCGATGACTACGCACGGCGCAACTCTGAGTTTAATACGTTCGCAGTTGTGCTGCCTGACGGAAGCTGGCACGAGAAAGGTAGCATGAGCTGGTTCGGCATGTCGAGCGAAACACCTGAAGAGGCACGTGACTGGGATAGAAACTATCGCGAGCGATTCATCGATGCGGCTGACCCGGAATGGATCCTAACGATCGTGGACTGTCATATATAAGGAGGAGCGATGAAACTTAGAGGAAGAGACCATATATGGGAGATCCGCAAGTACAAGATCGACTCGGCGTACTACATGCACTGTTCATGTGGGTTCGAGCACGCGTGCCATACACAGTATTGCGACGACGAAGGGCGATGGCATATCAGCGACAGCGTCTTTGCGACGTATAATTACTGTCCGAACTGTGGCGCGCGGAAGAAGTATGAAACCGGAGTGAAGCACTTCGACGACGCTCCTCCGTGGATGAGGTAATAATATGAATATCACATTTTGGATACTTGTCATCTTGGCGGCTATGATCGTGTGGGTCATTGCGACGTACTCACTGATCTCCGCCAGAATAGGAAAACAGGTTGTAAACATATACGAAGATGTTAAGAAAAATATGGAAATAGAAAGGGATAAAGATGTCGAACATTGGTAGAATTGGCGCTGCTGTTGTGGCGATCGTTTTAGTATTCACTTTAATCATGACGTTTATTTGCATTGAGAAGATTCCTGTCGGATACGAAGGAGTCGTGTACTCGATGAACGGCGGAGTTAAGGACGAGACCTTGCAGCAGGGCTGGCACTTGGTCGCGCCGACAAAGAAAATAAAAGAGTTCACAGTCGGCAACGAGCAGCTGATCCTAACGAAAGACAAGCGCGAAGGAAGCTCAAAGAACGAGTCGTTCCGCGTCGCGACGTCTGACAACGCGTCGATCGCAATCAGCTTCCAGATGTCGTATCGGTTCATCCCTGACAAAGTAATCGACACGTACAAAAAGTTCAAGGGCATGGACGGAGAAGCGATCGTAAACAACCGCGTCAAGACAGTTCTGAAGTCAACCGTGTCTGAAGTAACAACTGACTATTCGCTGATGGATCTGTACAGCGGAAACAGGAGCGAGATTAACAATAAGCTCACTGATTATCTGAACGACAAATTCAAAAAGCAGTACGGCATCGAGGTCATTGATGCGTCGATCATCGACGTACATCCTGACAAGCAGCTCAAGACAGCGATCAACAACCGCATCGAGGCGCAGCAGAAAGCTGATCAGGCGAAAGCTGAGCAGGAGACCGCCAAGGTAGAAGCTGAGACTAAGCTGATCAAGGCGCAGAACGAAGCTGAGATTGCGATCGCGAAAGCTGACGGTGAAGCACAGGCGAACGAGCGTCTGTCATCATCAATCACGCCGGAACTGATCGCGATGAAGGAAGCCGAAGCAAGGCTGAAGCACGGTTGGATAACCGTAGAAGGAGCTGGAACAGTAGTTACAAAAGATGAATAGATCGGAGGTAACGATGGCAAAAAGCAAGACGAGCAGTAGCAAAGGGCAGTCCGTTCCAAAAGACCTACATGATCACATATTTTACGGACTGTCTCTCGACGATGAACAAGAAGTATTCCGAGACGCGATCTGGAACACACAGAAGAAGATCATCTTTGCAAACGCCAAAGCAGGAACCGGTAAGACCACGGTGGCGCTTGGCACGGCTAACTTGCTATATGAATATGGACTTTACGATGGGATCGTTTACATCGTCGCGCCGACACAGGAACAGAAACAAGGTTATCTGCCTGGCGGCACGGAGCAGAAGACAGCCCCATATATGGAGCCACTTTACGAAGCGATCATAAATATTAACAAAGACCCAAATAGAGTCGTTGTCTCAGACGACAACCTCGAAGGCAAGAAGAATGGAACGGCGTTCATCCAGTGTATGCCACACACATTCCTGCGTGGGACGAACTTCGAAAACAAAGTCGTCATAATCGACGAAGCTCAGAACTTTTATTTGTCGGAGCTAAAGAAAACACTGACGCGTATGCACGACTCGTGCAAGGTGATCGTCATAGGTCACACGGGCCAGATGGACCTGTACCGCCATCCAGAGAACAGCGGGTTCGCCAGTACGATTAACCTGTTCTTGAGTAAGGAAGACGAACGTGTAGCCGCATGTACGCTTACGCACAATCACCGTGGATGGATAAGTACAGTTGCCGACGAATTGGATACGGAGATTTCATGTTAGAAGAAATAATGAATTATGGAGACGAGATACAGTTCACGATAGAGGAACTGCTCGACGAAATTAACATGCTGTACATGCAGCGAGAGGATCTCTTGGATCAACTCAGCAATGAGCTTGTGGACAAAGTGGACATGATGGCAAGGCTTCAAGCGATTGACGCCTTGCTGTCTGTCAACCACGGAACGTTGTCTGACATGTACGCAGAACTAAAATTTGTAGATGCTGAGATCGGATGCGCGTTTGCGGAACCGGAACAAGAGGAGGTACTATTAAATTGACAAACGAGAATTTTAATGCAAAAATACCAGTAGTGGGAAATTTTGAAAAGGTAAGCTTTGCCATTTTTGAACAAAGCCTTAAAGATCTCGGGGAGTATACAAGCAAGGAGGATGCCTTTGCGATATGGGAAGATATTCGTCTTCCAGAACGCAGCACTGCAGGATCTGCTGGCTACGATATTAGATCTCCGTTGAAGGTTACACTTCCATCAAACGGCGTTGGTGTAGTTATTCCAACAGGGATAAGAGTAAAGATCCGCGACGGATGGGTTTTTACGATTTGTCCAAGAAGTGGACTTGGATTTAAATACGGGGTAACGCTGCAAAACACATGCGGAATTATCGACGCTGAGGTAGCATAAATGCATGTGGAATTAGTATGCGATAATTGCGGGAAGACTTTTGACTGCAAGCATAAAGAAAGACTGGATCGCGAACATCATTTTTGCAGCAAACAGTGTGAAGGCGAATATAAAAAGAAGAATAATAAAAATCTGGTTCCTTGTGTCGTGTGCGGAAAGCTTCATTATGTGAGACCATCAGCTCAAAAGAAAATCAAGTATGGTTCTTGTTGCTCTATGGAGTGTATGGCTGTGTATAGAAAAACTTTATATAAAGGAGAAAACAACCCAAACTACGGAAATAGAGGGGAACAGAATCCAATATGGAAATCCGACAAGAAAGTTAACACTTATGGATATATACTCGTAAGAACACCAGATCATCCATTTGCCAACTGCGATGGATTTGTTCTTGAGCATAGACTTGTGGCAGAACAATATTTGTTAACACCTGAAAATTCGATTGATATTAACGGGAAATCATACTTAAAACAAGGATTTGTAGTTCATCACATAGACGGAAATAGAACAAATAATAATGTTGATAATTTAAAAGTCATGACATTGCAAGATCACACATCGATGCATGCATCACTGCGTAATAGTAAATCGGCGTCGGAAAATCCCGCAAAAACGGTAGAGGCTACGGGTGGTGCCTATGCTAATACCGTGACCCCACAGTAACCGCTGGGGGTTGTAACGCATAGGAATTGAGCGTTAAGGAAGCAATAATATTCCCAAGAGTGCGGGACATAATTGATTATGAAAATATATGCTGAACCGAGCTGGAATTGACCAGCCTAAAAGAGCGAAAGCTCCGGAACTATTGGATAAAAAGCCAGTAGGGTAACATGATTGGACTACTATTACGCAGACAACGAAGGGCACATTATGATTAAAATGCGCGTAACAGCAAGTAGCGATAATGTAATTATCAACAAAGAAGAGCGTTTTGCACAAGGCATCTTCTTGCCGTATGGAATCACTTCTGACGACAACGCAACTGCTGTCAGGAATGGTGGAATGGGATCTACGGGCAAGTAGAGGAGAGATAAAGTGGGCAAAAGCTTAAAAGGAAAAGAATTAGGAAAGGGGATATCGCAACGTCCTGACGGATTATACGTCGCGCGGAAAATGATCGACGGAAAGACGGTCTCCGCATCTGGGAGATCGCTGACGGAAGTCAGGGCTAAATTCAAAGAAGCGATTCGAGAAGAAGAAACACGGAACACCGGAAAAACCACGTTCGGTTCATGGTACGAAACATGGTTTAACACGGTGAAGCGTCGGAAACTGAAGTGCGATCTGGATGAGCTGCTCTTCCGGAAGAAGTACGACAATACGTATCCTGCGATGATCGGATCCGCCAGATTAGAAGATATACATCAGATCGACATTCAGCGTGTCACAAACGAGCTGATCGAGAGTGGTCGCGGTGTTACGACGATTGTAACGGGGTTATCCACAACCCGGCAGATCTTTAAATATGCTGTGGCGAACGGGCTGATCCAGACGAACCCATGCGTCGACATCCATATTAACACTGCCGCCAGAAAGAGAAATCCTTCGTTCGCGCTGGATGACTGGATGGTAAGATTGTTCTTCGACGTGATGAAGGGTCGCACTGGGTACGAGGTACTGAAGTTCATGCTGCTGACTGGGGTCCGCGTTGGAGAACTGTCTGCGTTAAAGTGGTCTGATATCGACTTCGACAAAGGGCTGATCCATATTCAGCGATCGCTGACATGCGCACACATCGAAGGGAATATGAAGTGCCGATTCGTCGGACCGAAGTCGGAATCCGGCAACCGCATGATTCCTTTCATTGGCGGCATGAGAGAGCTACTAACCGAGTGGCGCGAGAAGCGACAGGCTCTGCATGAGAAGTTTATTAAGCGGAAGACACCAGAATATAAGGAAGAATATTACGATCTTGTCTTTATTGTGCCGCGCACAGGGAGACCGTACATCAGGCACAACTTCGCAAGTCTGATGATCAACAACCGCGAACGTATGATCGCACTGGAAGAGGAAAACGCAAAAAAAGAAGGGCGTCCTGCGCGTGATATTCCGCAGATACACCCTCACTTGTTTCGACATACGTTCGCCTCGAAGTGTTTCGAAGTCGGCATGTCGCCTATTTATGTCCAGACTATAATGGGACACTCGTCTTATAATATGACGCTTAAATATACGCATATGACGAACGAAACTATCCCAAATGAAATTAACAAAATTAATTCCGCAATAGCACGGTTTTAGTGTACAAAAATTTTTTGTACACGAAAGTATAAATCGTCCATCGGATGTGTTGCAAATACACAACTTTTGCAACTCGATTAAGATAAAGTATTTATTGCAAAGCTATAAAATCTTTTTAAAAATAGTGCCCACAAACGTTGAAATTCCAACGGTTGCGGTTGGATCAAAATCGATACAAATTTCTGTCAATTTGCTCACGAAAAGATTATCTCGGTGTACACCGAAGTTCTACTTGGACGAGATTTTTGTACACTAATTTGTATACTAGACGGAGAGAGCTATCTGCTTAATTGCAGGGCTCTCTCCATTTTTTTT
>Ga0326514_10000181_pt1 | contig 39564 bp, 33 predicted proteins | sample 3_2548_0518_D_FD_203653 | JGI IMG/M metagenome (GOLD analysis project Ga0326514, IMG submission 203653) | Bovine rumen microbial communities from UC Davis, California, United States - 3_2548_0518 | ecosystem: Host-associated > Mammals > Digestive system > Stomach > Rumen | place: USA... | reverse complement strand
TTAATGAACACTAATCACGATACAGTTAGTGGTTTTGAAACAGATGATTTTGAGAATTTTGCAAGAGATGGTTTTGAAGAATTATTGCAATCCGCAATGGCTTCAAGCGTGGAAATATGTAATTATGATTTATCTGTGCGCGTACCTCAAAGAGTAATTATGAATGGTAGAGTACAAGATACAAAATTAAACAGTTTATCAAGGCAAATGTTAGCGCCAATCGGCACTTGCAGAGCAGGACAATATGTTTATTACAAAGATAGATATTGGCTTATAGTTGGTCTTGTTGATGATAACGGTATTTATGAAAAAGCCGTGTTATCATTGTGCAATTATTTACTTTCTTGGTTAAATGATAAAGGTGAAGTTGTTCAAAGATGGATTAATGCTTCATCCGCTTCACAATACAATAATGGTGAAAATGGTAATCAATACGTGACTATTCGTAGCGACCAGTTAATTGTTCTTATGCCGGACGATAATGAATGTTTATTAATTCCACATAGAAAACGGTTTATCATTGATATGCGTTGTAAATTATATGAACGCGATTTTTCTGATGATGTAACTGTCGATACTTCAAAACCAGTAATCACTTATTACTTTACTCGTACTGACAACGTACTTTATAACTATCAAAATAGCGGTCACTCTGAATATATGTGCACACAAGAAGAACAACATGAAACAGATGGATATTATGTTGTAAATGGAAAAGGTTATTGGCTGTGTGATGTGCCAAAACAAAATAATATTCCAACTCAGTTATCATGTGAAATTGTGTGTGACGAACCAATTATTTGCAATGGACTTGAACCAAGTGTCTTTATGGCGAAATTCTATAATTCAGAGGGCAAAGAAATATGGGTAAGTCCGCAATGGGATATTGAGTGTGATTTTAAGGAAAAACTAAATATTGAATACGTTGATAATTCAATCAGAATTTCTGCCGATAATGAGAAATTAAGCAATAAATCGTTTGAGTTATCATTATACGCATTTGGTTATGAAACCACCAAGCTAAAAGTTACAATTAAAGACTATTTATAATGGAGTAGCGATATGAAACAAAATAAAAAGGATATATTTGAACTCGGTAAATTCAAAGCAAAAATACACGCTGCTCTTTACAAAAGTGACAATATTAAGGAATTGCTATTAGGTGATGTTTCTGGCAAAGCGCCAACTGAATTGCGAAAATTATTCAAAGAGCACGTTAAATCTCATTTGTTTGTTGATGAAGTTATTACCGAAACTGAATCTTATATTTTTTATGATGTAACCTTACCATCTTTTAGCGAAACTACAAAGATGTGTCAAGTTCAATTATATGTGGTATGCCATAGGGATATTCTTGACGATTATTCCAAAGAGGGGTTTTATGGCAACCGCGCAGATATTCTTACTGAAATGGTGGAAAATGCTTTACTATATGATGAAGAAGTTGCAAAGAGTTTTGGAATAGGAAATTTAGAATTATCTCACATTGGAATTTACAATGGAAGAAATGTTTATGGTCATGTTCTGCAATTTAATGTGCCGAACTTTAGGTAAATTATGTTATTGGATTATGGAACATTACTGTCGGAAGAACCTATTCGTTTCCCTATTGGCTCAATTAAGCCGCCAACTATAGGTGATATAAAAAAAATTACATTTGCAAAATTCCAATTATATGAAATGTATCTGCAAATAACCCCAAAAGATTTTTTTACAAATTCCAAAAATTCAGAAATAAAACAACTATGGGAATCTTTGCCGGATGAAGAAAAAGAAAAAATGACATTATTTAATTTGATATTGTCAGACGCTTCTTTGCAAAACATTTACATAGAGGTATTTAATTTCTTTTTTGTTGAAGATGTTTCATTTGAAGATAATATGTTTACTATCTATGATAATGGCGAATTAGTTGGTGCAATTCGAGAAGGAATATTTACTTCTATCATTGAAGTTATACAACAGATTTGCGGAGTTTATGAAAAAAAAGAAAGTGATTTTCGAGAGATTCCATTGAAAAACACGAAAACAGCCAAAAATATTTTTGAAAAACTTCTTAAAGGCAGAAAGAGATTTAAGAAGAATAAAGAAAAGGAAATGGCTAAAAAAGGAAATGCTAAAAACTGGACGTTACCAAATATCTATTCGGCTGTAGCAAATGCACATCCATCATTGAATTATTCAAATATGAATAATATAACAGTTTATCAACTGATTGATTCTTTTCAAAGGACTGTTGTTAATAAGAAATTTGAGATGGCAGCCCACAGTGTTTCGGTATGGGGTGACGAGAAGAAACAATTCGATGACAGTTTATGGTATAAAAATATTTATGACAAAGATGACCTATTCGATGAATAAGTTATCTTTTTTTATTTTATAAAAGGAGTTGAAAATTATGGCAAATGCTTATAAGGCTAATCGTCAGGTTTGCGACGTTGATATTCGTGTGCTTAAAACACTCGCTCCATTCTTAAACTTTGAGTATGCGAACGTAACTGCTGTTAATATTTCATCTGATTTAGTTTATGCTATGGCTAAAGGTTCAAAGAAAGTTCCTTTTGCTAACCCAATCGAGGGTACTATGAGCATTGAGGCGCAAGTTATTCCATTTGAGTTCTATGCTATGATGACTGATGGACAGATTAAAACAACTGGCGCATATGCAGATAAAGTTACTGTTAAGGCGACACAAGCAGGTAGCGTTTCATTTGAGCTTGAAAATGGTACTGTAGTTGCCGGCTCTGTATTTGTTTATCCAAAGGGAGAGTTTGGTAAGGCTTCAAGCGCTATTACTGGCACATTTGCAACATCTGGCAGTGGAACAGTTACTAATACATTCACAGAAACAGTTGCAGATGGCGCAACAGGTGTAATTACTGCTGATTCTGAATATGAGATTGGTTTCATTCGTCAGCGCGACGACGTAAAGAGAGTTTCATTCAATAGCAAAAATCTTCCTGCTGAGTACAGAATTACTTACAAGACTTTGGACAAAGACGAAGATGGTGACTACACCGGCTTTATCGTAACTGCTTACAAGGCAGCTATCCAAAGAAGTCTTGAATTATCCTTTAGTTCCGAGGGCGACCCCGCAACAATCAAACTTACGTCAATGAAGGCGTACCTACACAGAAATGTGTTTGAATATTATCTATTGAACTGCTGAAAATCCCTAAAGCTATACTAACCACAACGTAATGATGAAATAAGCATAAGCGTGATGGTTACGAAAGTAGAAAAAATAGTATAGATGGTGCATGGTGAAATAAAAGCATTACAAATTGTAATGTCCTAAACATTATAATAATGGGAAACCAGCAACTAAGTCCCGAATAGGGAAAAGCTCAACGACTATCGAAAACTATATATACAGATATGGTGAGTAGAGTACACTACAAGCTATTGGTAGTGGAAGTGGTAGAATCCGAAAGGAATTGATATAGTCTGCACTTCTAACGAAAGTTAGAGAAGCGGTTCGTCCGCTGGGAATATGTAGCGAATATTCTTGAACATATTGGTTGATTTGTTAGAGGACAAAGATGGTAATTCTCTTGATATTATTGAGTTGCCTGATGGTGAGCAATATTAATCACTGTTTCAAGGTGATATAAATGATTATAAAATGTAAAGTTGAATTAAACAACGACCTCGTTACTGTTATTAACTATGACGGTAATTTAGTTCAAATCCCGTCCATTCAAAACAAAGACGCAAAATTCGTCAATGTTTGGCTTAATGACGGTCATTATAAGGTTGTGCCGGACGATTTTGTTGAACCCGCGAAAGAGATAACTCCTGATACGGTTAAAACAGAAAAACCCGTTAAGAAAACAAAGAAGAAAACAACACATAAGGACTAACGAGGTTGTATAGTATTTAGGCACAATAGGGATTACTTTATAACCAACGTTATACTGTAATCCCTTTATTTTTGCGCCATGAAAGGATAGAAAAATGAGGAAATTTAGTACATTAGAAGAAGTATTTGAATATTACGGGCGAGGAAATCTTGTGGCAGTAGGCAACATAAAACAAATAATTCATTACACAACAAATGGTTGTCAACCTGAGTTTGTTTTTGAAAGTGAAGTAGATAAAGGTAAGATTACGGCTTGGTTTCACAAAGAAAAAACAAGAGAAGTTTATAAATCGTGGATGAATAATCGCCCTACAAAATAAAAGATATTTTTTGTTGTCTTACGGAAGGAGTGAGTTTATGGCTTCTGTGGGCAAAATTTTTGAGCGGAATTTTTCTAATTCTGTTCCAGATTATGCTTTGTTGTATCGTTTACCCGATTCAGCACAAGCATTTGGTGGCAATAGCAATCTGAGATTTAGTAATCGCAATCCATTTGACTTTTTATTATGGGATTCAAAAGCAAAAATTTTATATGCACTTGAATTAAAATCTGTGGCAGGAAAGTCAATAAGTTTCGAGAGAACCAAAGAAGAAAAGGGAGAAATACATTTTCATCAAATAGAAGGTTTGAATAAGTGGGATAAATATGACGGAACAATTTGCGGATTTATTATTGAGTTTCGTGAGTTGGAGAAAACAATTTTTATTAATATACAAGAAATGAACGAGCTTATGAAAATAATCCCTAAAAAAAGTTTTAATTATTCTGATTTAGAAAAATATAAAATTAAATATTATATTATTCCGCAGAAAAAACTAAAAGTCAATTATAAATATGATGTCCATTGTATGCTGGTTCATTTTGTTGAACTGGCTTTTAATATTGAGAGAAAGGAAGAAACAAATGTTCAAGATAAATGATAATTTAGATATTGTTGCTTACGGAGCGGCGGTAAGGGAAATTGCAGATAAGTTTTTCGATGGAGATGGTAATTATGTTCCATATATCGGAAAAGCAAATGCAATGGTTATTTTTTACAATTACTTTGTTGTTGAAAGTAAGTTCTCAGATATTCCAGCAAATGAATTTACGACAGATTTGTTCTTCTCGGATGAAGAATTTCTGAACGAATACAATAAAGCAATAAAAGATTGTGATGAAATTAAATTTAATTTTGGAAATGCGTATGCAGACGCTATTGATATTGTAAACACAAAGAAATCTTCTATTGGCAGAGCAGTTGAAATGTTTGAAAAATCAATAATTAATCTTGCTGCTAAATTATCGCCTATTTTTTCAGATGATAAAATTGATAAGATTGCAAAAATATCGGACGATATAGCAAAAGGCGATTTGAGCGCAGAATCAGTTATTAAAGCAATCGGCAATAAGATAAGGTGATAATATGCCTGTCGCACGAAATATGATGCAATTAAACAATATGTTAATGCGCGAATTGAAAAACACAATGAAAAAGGTTCGTAAAAAGTCAAAAGAGGATATGAAAGAAGCAACTAAGTGGTTTTATGATGGTGGAGAACCAGAAATGTATGTGAGAACAGGGGCGCTTGGTGATACTCCAAAAGTTACATACAACAATTCTTATACATATTCAAATGGTGGAGAAGTTAGTTTTACTGCTTATTTAGATAAAAGTCATATTTATACAACAGGTGACAATCCGGATATGGAACAAGTATTGTATTTAGCAAATGACGGAGTAAAATGGATAACTTCTGGTGGATATTACGCAAGAGATACCGTTGGTAATCAGAGATTTTGGGAACGTGCAGAAGCCAATATTGAGAAAGATTTTAGAGATACGTTGAGTAAAACTTTCATGCCAGTGTAAAGGAAGTGATAAATATGGCTAAGAAAGGAAGGTCAACTGTTTATAATGAGATTACCTCAGAAGAAAAAATGGCAAAAGTAAATGAGGAAAATCTTGAATTAGAAGATGATTTTTTAGAGCACTTAGTATCTACCGATAGGGCGGCTTCTACGATTGTACAATATCGAGCGGCATTGCATATTTTTTGGGTGTGGAATTTAGATTATAACAAAAATAAATGTTTTGTAGATATGACGAAAAGAGAAGTATCTAAATTTCAAAATCACGCTTTGAATGTATGGGGGTGGTCGCCACGAAGAATGAGATTTGTAAAATCAACTATGCGTAGTTTGGAAAATTACATAATTAATATTCTTGATGATGAATACCCCGATTATAAAAGAATTTGGGATAAGATTGAGAATCCAGTTAATGAAGCCGTTAGAGAACAGCCAATTTTTACTGATGAAGAATTAGAAGATTTATTAAAAAAATTGATTGATAGAAAAGAATATATGAAAGCTTGTGTTTTGGCATTAATGATATATGGTGGAAGAAGAAAAGCAGAGATTCCGAGATTTAAAGTTTCTTATTTTGAAAAAGAAAATTTGATTTGTGATGGAGCTTTATATAAAACACCAGAAAAATTAAAGACAAAAGGTCGAGGACAAAGAGGCAAATTGCTTTATTGCTATACATTAGCAAAACCATTCCAGCCATATTTAGATATGTGGTTGAAAGAGAGAGAAAGGCTTGAAATCACAAGCGAATGGTTATTCCCTCTTTATAAAGATGGGAAATGGTTTGATAAGCCAATGAATATCAGCACAATGGATTCTTATGCACGTACTTTCACGAAATTAGCAGGTAAGCCGTGGTTTCCGCATTTATGCAGACATAGGGCTACAACGAGATATGTTGAAGCAGGAATACCTGCGAATGTAATCAAAGATATTTTTGGTTGGTCTGATGTTTCTTTGGTTGATGTATATTCCGATATAGAAGCAGAAGATACATTCGATAAATATTTTGGAGCAGAAGGCATAAAGAAAGTAGAGCAAAAAGGATTTGGAGATATATAATGTATGATTAATCACCTATGGGTGATTTTTTTATTATCACAGAAAGGAGGGTTTTATGGCTGATTTTCAAGCTAATATTAAAGCGGTATTAGATACTTCTGGGATAGAACGACAAATTACCAATGAGATAAACAACCGTCGAGTTAATTTTAGCAATATTACTGTTAATACTGCAAATTTGGTTCAACAAATTCAAAACGAATTAAATAATCATAATTTTGTTCTTAATATTAATGGAGCAAACATCCAATCTTTAATTCAGAATATGGGCACTATTGGACAAAACGCAGGTCAACAGTTTGCCCATCAATTTAATGTTGGAATGGCTGAAATGACAACGGAAGCCAACAACGCAGATAATACTATTCGCCATATGCAACAAACATTGGCAAATATGAAATTAGACCGTTCATCTATTGATATTGTTACGCAAGATTTAGAGCATATGAATATTGCAATCGGAAGGATTACAACTCAAATTAACAATAATGCTCTTACTATTCGTGTTAATGGAATAGATGAAATGGGTAGAGCCGTTACTATTGTTAAGCAATTTGATTATGAATCTGGTAGAGTTAGAAATGTTGGAAAAACAATTTCTCAGGAATTTGACACAGGCGAAAGAGCGGCAAGAGAATTTGCAAATACGTTAGAAAGAGCGAACGCTGCGCTAAATAATGGAAGTATGACATCTGCTATAGATAGGTTGACTTCACAATTCCACAACTTATTATCAAGTGGTCAAGAACATAGTGAAATACACGCGCAATTAACTATAATTAATAATGATTTGCAGTTATTAAATACTTTGCGAAATCAAATGGCTGACCCAAATATAAGCGACCAAGCAATGGTAGAAACCTATCAACAATTTGAGCAAGTTCTGACAAGAGTTAGAAATAATATTTATTCTGCGACTTCCGCTTCTCGTATTCTTGCAAGTTCATTGCAGATTGCAACATTAGATAATAAAATGGACTCTTGGCTTGACAGAAACACAAGAGCAACTAAAAATTTTGGTTCTCAGATTCAAGATTTGAGAACACGTTTAATGCAACTACAACAATCTGGAAACGCAACCGTAAGTCAATTAAAGATCATTGAAAATGAATTTAATCAAGTAAAAATTGCGGCAGAAAGAGCTGGACAGACTGGGCAATCTTTCGGGACAATATTTACAAGAGCTTTTCAACGCGTATCTAATTACATATCATCTGCTTATATTATTTATCAAGGAATAAATAGTATTAGGCAAATGTATAAGAATGTTCTTGATATTGATACCTCTTTAACCGGATTATATCGTGTAACAGATTTATCTACACAAGAATATTCCGCACTATATAAAGATATGACGGATTCTGCGCAGGAATATGGTGCTACTCTTAATGATATTATTGATGGTACTACAACATGGGTAAAATTAGGATTTGACGCTAATATTTCTGAAAGATTATCAGAAATTACGGCAATGTATCAGCACGTTACCGACCTTGATGTAGAAACAGCCACAAAAAACCTTGTTACTGCGTATAAAGGCTTCCAGAGTGTTTTAGACGCAGAGTTCGATACAGCCGATGAAGCAATCGAGCGGATTGCCGACATCTATGATAAATTGGGTGGGAAACTTGCCCATAAGGAACTATATCGGTTAAAGGCTTGGGAAAGTTAAGACCGAGGAAAGATAAAATGTTTATAAAAAAATATTAGGAGGTGATGAAAATGGGAAAATTTATTGATTTAACCGGAAAAAGATTTAATAGGTTAGTTGCAATAAAAAGAGTTGATAATAAAGGTAAAAAGACGCAATGGCTATTTCAGTGTGATTGTGGAAACCAAAAGGTATTAGACCCATGCAACGTAAAAAACGGAACAATTAAGTCATGTGGTTGTTTATTGAAGGAATCCGCAGCGGAAAGGAATTTCAAAGATTTAACTGGCAAAAAGATAGGAAGATGGACTGTGTTAGAGCAAGCTCCAAATAACAATGACTTTGTTATGTGGAAGTGTCAGTGCGAATGTGGAGAAGTAAGAAATATTTTTGCCAATAGTTTGTTGAATGGTGTTTCTAAATCATGCGGCTGTTATAAAGCCGATAGAGCGCACGAATTAAATTTCAATGATTTAACAGGAAAGAAATTCGGTATGTTAAAAGTAATCGAAAGAGTAGAAGATTATGTTTCTCCAAATGGTAGCAAAGCTGCACGTTGGTTATGTGATTGTGAATGTGGAAATAGAGCTACATTTATTGGTGGAAATTTAACAAGTGGAACTATAAAATCATGTGGGTGTCTAAAAGAATCAAATGGAGAATATTATATTAGAGTATTTTTAGAATCGTGCAATATTGATTTTATACAACAATATAAGTTTAGCGATTGTAGAAATAAGCTTCCATTGCCATTTGATTTTTATTTACCGCAACAGAATATATGTATTGAGTATGACGGTCAACAACATTTTGAGGTTGTTGACTTTTTTGGTGGCAAAAATGGTTTTGAATATCGAAAGAATAACGATAGAATCAAAAATAATTATTGCAAATCACATAATATAAAATTACTAAGAATACCCTATTATCTTTCTATAAAAGAAATGCAAGATAGAATTATAAACATTTTAAATCCGTAACGACTACAGGCAATATATGGCAACATATATTGTGAAGTTCCTTCATTGTAGTATAATACAATGTAATATATAGTCTGAACTCACGCTATAATCTATTAAAATCAATGAAACGTGAGAATAAGGCAGAAATACCTTATCGCTATGAATTTTCATAGTCAGTACCTATTTTTTAGGGAAAGTAACAGATTGAATGAATATGCTGTTTCTGCGGCAAATGTTGGTGCTGCATTATCACGTTCAGCTTCGGCTTTACAGTTGGCTGGTGCAAGCATAGAACAAGCAGCAGGTATGTCAACTGGTATTGCGGAAGTTACTCAGGACGCAGAAAAAGCAGGTAATGCCTTAAAAGTAGTTTCGTTAAGAATACGCGGTATGAAAGGTGAGTTAGAAGAATTAGGCGAAGATGTAGATGAAAACGTTGAATCTATTTCTAAAATGCAAACGCATATTCTTAATTTGACACATGGAGAAGTAAATATTTTTAATGATGATGGCACATTTAAGAATATTTATGAAATCATGCAAGGCATTGCTAAAATATATTATGACCTTAGTGATACAGAACAAGCAGATTTATTGGAAACAGTAGCAGGTAAGCACCGTGCAAATGATATTGCTGCTTTAATTTCAAACTGGTCACAAGTTGAATCTGCAACGGAAGCTGCATATGAAGCCGCTGGAACAGCAAGTAAAGAGCAAGATAAATACATGGAAAGTATGCAGGGTCATTTGAATCAGTTGCAAGCTACATGGCAAGTATTATCTAATTCATTTTTAGATAGTGGAGCGCTTAAAACTCTGATTGATTTGGCAACAAAGTTGCTTTCCATACTTACTGAATCTATTGATAATATTGGTACTATACCAACAATTCTATTGATAGCTTTCAGTGCTTTATCATTTAAAAATGTCGGTAGGACTAAAATGTTTGTCCTCGAAAATGGTGGTAAAATGCCGACAGTAATAGTATTCTATTTAGAGATAAATAGTTTGACTTTTGCGCTCAATGAAATACATTGAGATAAACGAGTTTAATACTCCTGTCTATATTAAATATTCTGTAAATCAAAATAATATAGGCTGAGATTCAATATGCGGGAAATAACGGTACAACGGATTGGTAATGCAATCGTATGGCTACTCCTCTACTTTGGCGACAAATTAGGGTCGTAACAATGCCACGCTCCGATAATCCGCAGGGATAGGTCTTACATAGACAAGCCCTCACTGTAGCGACAACAATCGGCTGTAACTATATGAAACGATGGGTATGGTAATATGCGCTCGGAACTACCGAAATATGACGGTTGATTTACAGTAGATTTTCTACTTTCATATTAATAAAAGTTTTATTTGATAAACAAAAAGACTATACCGCAATGGTATAGCCTTATTTATAACCATATTTTTTAAGAATTTTGCGACACTCTGCTTTTGATTTTCCGGACATTTCCTTTAACATTTGAGAATTTGAAGCGCTTGAATGTTTAATGCCGTTTGATTTTATCGGTCTATTATCAGGGATGTGGTTATTGATTAGACTTGGCAAAAAAGCAAAACAGCCAAGAATTGATTTCGTATATAACATATTATCAACCCCTTTTGTTAATATGTTTTTATGTTTCTTCAATTATATTGTAGCATATTAATTATGATTTGTCAAAATAAAATTTGAATAAAAGTTCGTTTTTCACCACCATTGAAGATGAAGCGACTTTATCTGGATTAAGAATCCAAAATATATTTACTGGCGTAGCAAATAATATCAGATCAATATTTGATAAAACTACGCAAATAAACTTTGGTGGAGGATTTGAAGCACAATTTCAATCAGATGTAATTGCTATAGAAAATTATATCAATCAACTGAATGCTGGACGCTCTGCCGAAGAAGCGTTTGCGGCAACAATGCGAAGCGCATCTATTGAAGCACAAAATTTTGCGAATAGTCTTAATGCAACAACCTATTCAGAAGAACAAGCAGCGCAAGCATTATCAAACTTTGCGACAAGGCAAAGTGCTTCGCAAATATCAATGATGGCACAAAATAAGTCGTTATCAAATGTAAGATTGTTACTTAATGAATATAATTCTGGATTGCAAAATTGTGGGCTTACTCAGCAACAATTCAGGCAGAGTGTGGGAGAATCAAATTCAATTTTAGGTAATTATCTTGGCACTGTAGGTGTCGGAAATGCCAGTATGAAGGGTTATATTGGTTCACTTATTTCTGCAAAGGTAGCCACTATAGGACTTAGGATTGCTACAACCGCACTAAATGCTGTAATCGGTATGGGTATTGGCTTAATTGTTTCTCTTATATCTTCTGGCGTTCAATGGGTTATTGAACAAATTGCAGAGGCATGTAAATCTTCTGAGGAAAAATTAAAGTCGCTTAATGAAGAATTTGAAGAATTGCTTAAAAATGTTCAAACATTATCGAACGATTTTCAAACATTAAAATCCAATTTCAATGATGTTGTTCCGAGATTTGTAGAATTAGCAAAAGGCGTAAATGAATTTGGTAGCAATGTAAAATTAACAGATGAAGAATATGCTGAATTTTTAAGTTTAAATAATAAAATTGCCGAAATGTTCCCAGATATTAATATGGGAATGGATAGTAACGGTAATTCAATGTTGGCATTATCATATAGCGCAGACACATTAACATCATCTTTAAATGATTTATTAGAAGCTGAAAGAAAAGTTACAAATCAAAAAATTGCAGAAACTATGCCTGATATTTTAGAGAATATAGAAAAAACATCTAAAATAAAGCATAGTGATGATGAAACTGCAAATATAAGACTTGGACACTATAATTATGCGAAACAAATCATAGCCGATTTTGAAGCGCAAACCGCTGATTATCAAGAAGAATGGGGCGACCAGTGGAAAGCAAGGTTACGCCAAGCAGAGGGTGAAGCAGTAAAAAATATCATGGAAGATATTTTTATTAACTCAAACCCAAATGACCCAGGAATTTATGAGGCATGGAATAATGCTGTCAAGAAATATATTGATGATGACGGTTATACAAATTGGGATGCACTACTAAACAGTTCAGAATTTACAGCCGCTATTAATAAGATAAAACGCAATATGGATAATGCGGCAAATGAAATATCAGATCAATGGAAAAAACTAAATTCAGTTGCAGTTGCTTGGTTACAAACTGATGATACATTCCTTGGTTTAGATAGCAATTTACAAAATATAGCTACAAATATTGTTAAGAGGATAAATTTTGAATCTTTAGGCAAAACCACTCAAACCGAGATACAAACATATATTACAGAAAATATTATTAATCCTCTTGTAAATGCAACCCCAGAAGTTAAGGAAGCATTTGGTGCGCTTTTATCAATCAAACCAGAAAATTATAAAAATGCAACTGAATATATGAATGCGGTTAAGTCAGATTTATTAGAAATATCAAAATTATCTGATAATTTTAATTATTATGACTTAATGAAAGATTTAGGATTTGAGGATATTTTTTCTAAATATCACAACGCTATAAATGGTATCAAAGAGGCTTTACCAGAAATTACCGACTCTATGGTAAATTCATTATCTCCGTCGGAATTAATTGAAGCATTTGAAAATTTAGAAGCAAATGGTATTAAATCTTGGAATGAGTTACAATCATTTATTGAATCAAAAAGAATTATAGACTCATTCCACGTTGAGGATATTGATAAACTTAATGATGAACTCAAAAATCTAAAAACCACATTTGATTCTGTTTCTGATATTATTGATGATTATAATGAAAAGCGTTTTTATTCATTAGATAATCTTAAATCTTTAATGGATTTAGAACCCGAATATCTGAATGCTTTAATCGACGAAAATGGTCAAATCAATCTCAACACCCAAGCATACAAAGATTACGTTGCCGCGAAAGCTAAAACCCTTGTAGTTGACCAAATTAAATCATTATATGAACATTTATTAGAAATGTCGGCAGAAGAAGCCCAAGCATACGCAAATGCCACCGCTTATAATGCCGAAACAAGAAGTCTTGAAGATTTAATTGGCGCGACAACTCAATATTATTTGGTTCTTGCGCGAGCAAAAGACGCGAAAAATAATACGACTGCATATACAGACGCATTAAGAAAATCTTTTGGTACTGTGGCTAACTATGCCGCTGTTTATGATAGTTGGTTAAAGAGTTTAAGCACTTCCACAAATGAATTTACCGACAAAACCGATAAAAGCACAGATTCATTAAAGCAACAAAAAACAGCTCTCGAAAATCAAAAGAAGGCATTAGAGAACTCTAAAAAGTCATTAGAAAATTACAAAAAAGGCTTAGATGATGCGCAAGATAGTTTGAAAGATTTAATTGATTTAACGATTGATTATATCAAACAAATTAAAGAAAATGAAAAAGACGCGCTTAATAAGCAAAAAGAAAATTTTGACGAATTAATTTCCAAGAGGAAAGAAGCATTAGAACTTGCCAAAAAGGAGCGCGAAGAAGCTGACAAACTTGCCGAAAAGCAAAATTCTGTTGTTAAGGCAAAATTAGCATTTTCTATTGCTCAACTTGATGATAGTTCTGCCGGCAAGAAAGCACAAAAGAAAGCCGAGGACAATTTCAAAACGGCGAATAAAGATTTGTCGGATTATCTATACGAAAGAGAATATAATGCTCGAATTGAGTCTTTGGATAAAGAGAAAGAAGCCTTTGATAAAAATATAGACGAGCAGACAAAGAAGATAGATGAGTATTTACAAAATGCACGTCAGCTTTATGAAGATGCTTGTAATATGATTGATAATGACACTGGCGATCTTTACGGCAAATTGTGGAATGATTATGTATATCCTTACACTACAAAAACCCGCGCAGAATTTGATTATTTATGGAATAGCGCACAAATTGCTATTCAAAAATATCAAGGAGATAACGAAACATTAATTGGTGTTATGAACCGTTTGCAGGGAGAAATCTATGCAACTGATACACAAATAAATGCACTTGACGGAGAAATAGATAATTTAGGCGAAGCAATAGATTCAACTAATTCCGCGCTTGATTCAACTTCTGGCGTAATTGATAATGTGGCTGCAAGTTTAGATGGTTTAGGTTCAAGTATATCAGATTATCTAAACAAACTTAATCAATTATCAAATGCGCAGGGCAATGCGAATAAGACAAGTTTCTGGGTAAATTACAACGGCAAAAAATATCAAACAGGCAACACTTATAACGGCGACACCGAAGCCAACCGTTTATTAGCCGCAAACGAATTAACAAAACTTATTGCTAAAGACGTTAGCGGATTTAATAGCTACGGTTTAGGAATCGTACAAGGTTTGCTTGGCGTTGGTGGCAATAAAACAGGACATAATTGGACATACCGCTGGGATGGAAAAACTTATACTTCACATGCCGCCACAAAAGATTTAGCCGTAGCTGATATTCGTAGTCAACTTGCGAAAAAGTACGGAAATTCAAGTTTTATTTTAGACCAAGTTTATGGCAAGATAACAGGTTACGCCGACGGTACAAAAGCTGCAACTGGTGGTGTGCATATAGTTGACGAAGAAGGTTTGTTCTCAGAGTTTATCCCCTATCAGGTTGGCAAAGGAAGATACTCATTCTTGCCGGAAGGCAACCCCGTATTCAGTAAAGCCATGACTAACACCATGTTTGATTTTGCAAGTGACCCGACGAAATTTGTGAATAGTATAAGAGAAAGTTCATCAAATAATATTAAAGGTGATGTTACTGTTGTTAATAATATTTATGGTGATGTTGATGAACAGGCATTAAAACGGCTTGAAAAGAAAGAAAAAGATATTGTTGAAAAATCTAAGAATGAAGTAATTGAAACTATATTAAAGGGAAGAAAATTAAGATAGTTTGTTACTCTTGTTATTTTATTATAGCCCGTCATTTTGGCGGGCTTTATTGGAGGTGAAAATATGCTAAGAGGATGTAGTTTTACATACGCAAATAAAGATTCAAGAGATTTTAATTTGGAACTATATTATGTGGATAATTCCTCTACAAGATTTATGACTGGTGGTGGGTATAATCCCGTGACTGATAATTTGCCATCAAAACCAAAAACATTATTATATGGTTTAGACTATTCTGCTGAACCTTTGAAATTTGAGATTGAAATATTAAATCCTCACGACCATATTTCACAAGATGATTTTACTGAAATAAAGGATTGGCTCTTTAATCAAGATGGTTGGAAAAAATTATATCTTGATGATGAAGATTTTTATGGTTTACATCTTAATTGTTTGTTAATTCCAAAAGATGATATTGCAGATGTATCTGGATATAGAGGTTTAGTTTGCGAAGTAATAAATGACAGTCCATTTTGGTATGGTGAAGAAAGGGAGATATGCTTTACTAAAGATGATTTTGATAATATGTCGAGTAATGGTTCGGAAATTGGAAGTGATAATAAAATTCATTTCACAATAGATATTGAAACACAATGTAATGCAAAAATATATCCTACTTTGAAATTTTATATTAATGAGGAAGATTATCAAAGTAATTCAACTTTCTTAATGAATATTCACAATGAAAAAGAGAACTATGAATCAGATTTCAAAACATCTTTAACTTTTGGTGATAGAGGAAAAACTTTTATCGTAGATTGCGAATACGGGACTTGTGAGGTTGAAGGAACAGAAGTCATTCCTATATTAGATACAAATTATGACTTTTTTTATTTGGAACGTGGACAGAACAATTTAAGTATTAATGCGAAAACAAATAATGTTTATACACCACCTACATCATTGTCAATTATTTATACGCCTTATGTGAGAGTGGGTGGATTTTAATGAAAGTAAAAAAATATTCGCCTACATTATATGTTTACGCCCCCAATCGTAAAACATTGTATGGGACAATACCACAACCCATTCATTTGAAAATTAATTATCGGTTTAATACTTTTTCTGAAATGACGTTTGAAATCAAAAAATTCTATTATAATAGTCACAAAGGAGAATGGGTAAAAAATCCTCTATATGATAAAATCACAAAAAATAATTTAATAAAAATCCCAAATGATAATCCTGTATTCAAATATAAGATCGGAGAATTATATGATGATGAAGAATATGATATTTCTCGTTTAGCAAATGGACAGCCGGATTATGATTCTCAGCCAAACAAGGTGAGTACCGCCCAAAACACTGTTTCTGCATTAAGATATACGCCAATAATAAGTCATTGCACATTACAAAATGAAGTGGAGTTGTTTGATGTCGGCTCTTATGCTGGCTATGGTTGGAAATGGTATGGAAAAATCAACAGTGGATTAGACGAGAATGGTGATATTTCCCCACAATCGGGTGGTTACACGGAAAAAACAAGCGATATTGCAGATATAATGAATGAATCATTTTTCCCCGTTGAGGTTGGAGATATAATAGCAATGGGTTGTCAGATAAATAGCAATGGTTTTTTTCAAAAGGGAGCAAATCATTATCAATATGCGTTTTGTCCATTTTTTTATGAAAATTCTTCATCTAATTCTTGTGTACATATTGGAATTAGATCAACAACAGAAAATAATGATACTAATTATTATTCTATGCCGATAGGTCGCTGGAAAGTTAAAGACGGTCATTTAGGTGGAGACACTTTTACTATAAATGGAACTTCACATACCACCTACAATAAAGAAGGTTATGTGAGATTTAAAGGGAAAGATATAGCAGACCATTCTGGTGGTTTTTGGTTCACTCCCGGTGCGAATAGAATAAAAATCTTTAGCGGAGAAAGACGTTGTAAAAATATTTATACAAAAAACGACGTTATACTTTCACATGGAATACCGTGGTGGGTAATTAATTATGTGGAAGAAAAAAACGATACTATTAATCCATCAAAAATAGTTACAGCATATTCCTATGAATACACTTTAGGCAATCGTACTTTTTCTGTAGACGCAGATACATTACCTCTCTATATCCCCGACAATATTCCCAAATTAGTTTGTAGTGATGAGTTTCCAATAGATAAATGGGATGGAACGGTTTATCATGGCGCACAAAGGATGAAACGTGGGTTATTAAATCAAATATTAGATAATTTGTCTGGTTGGAAAATACATTATATTTCCAGTGGAGTATGTACGAGGTATCGACAAATTGATGAAGTTGATAATGCCAATATTTATACTTATTTAATGAATACTGTTCAAAAATTATATCAGTGCTATATTGTTTTTGATGTTGAAAATATGTATATTAATGTGATTAGTCAATCGGATATGATTAGTAATATATCGGAATCACATGTATTGTTGATGGATAGAAATGCTATAAAGTCATTCAACGTAAAAGATATAGATGATAATTATGCCACTGCATTAAAAGTTCATTCAGAAGAAGATACCTATAATCTCGGATTAGTAAATCCAAATGGGACAAATATTATATATAATTTTCAAAATGTATTAGACCAATTAGATTACGTTGCAGACGAAAACCATCTAAACGGCTCTGTGCCATATACATTGAAAGAACTTGTAACTTTGTATATGAATGGAATAAAAAGCACTTCATCATATTATACGAATTATAGAAGTAACGCTAAATCACTAATTGAAAATAATATGAAAGTTATAAGTTATAAAATTAAACTTTCTGAATCATTAACTGAATATCGTAAAGAAGTCGATAAGAATAATATTCTTGTTAAGTCAAAATATGAGGTTGATAAAGTTAAACCAAGTGGAAGCCAACTTGGATGGGATTCCCCTGACGAAGCGCCAGAGGTTCCACCAGACCCATCACAATTTAGTGTAAGTAGAAAGTGGAGTTATTCGCCTAATGTTACATCAGACCATTGGCATTTAGAATCAGTTGGTTCATCAACAACTGTTAGAGATTGTTGGGCTTCACGTCAAAATTTTGATTTAATTAGGAAATCCGCAGAAAATTATTGGGATGCTTATGATTCATATGTTGAATGTAAAAATGAACTTGCGGAAGCTATTTACCTTATGAAACAAATCGCAATGAGATTTTCATTAAATATCAACACGTTAAATGAACAGTATAAAAATAATCAGACAAATGATGGTGTTCCAACAAGTAATTATATCCCAATTTTTACTCCTAAAGAGGCATTAGAACTATATAAATATATATATGAGAGTGATTGGACAAATGAAAATGTTGTGTTTAATGAGGAATATTCATCAGATGATATTTATAATACTTTAGTAGATTTGTATTCTACCGCTAATACAGAAATGGAAAAAATATATAGTAAACCTACATTAGATTTTGAATCTGATATAGCTAATATTACCCGTATTCCTAAAATGGGGAAACATTGTGACCGTTTGTTTTTGGGTAGTTCAGTATATATGTTTAATGATGGAAAATGGGTAGAACCTATATTATTAGAATTAGAAATTAATTATGATGATTATGATTCATCGCCAATGGTATTTACGACTGATTATAATAGAAAACCTAAAGAAATGCGTTTTTATGAATTGTTCTCAACAATTCAACAAACATCAGTTGAAACTCCAACTTATACTTTTGATAATTAGAAAGGAGGAATTATATGCCTATTATAACAAGGAGTAAAAGTTTCGTCTTGTATTCTAATAAAGAGAACAGTCAAGTAAGAATGTATGTAACACAAGGCGAATTTGCTACGACTCTTGCAGATTTTACATTATATGATGGCACTACTGTTTTAGATTTAACAGGAGCGGCAGAAGTTTTGTTTTCTGTTTATCAAACTGATAATCGTAATACCGCCGTTGCATTACCTGTTGAAATCTCAAACGCTTCACAGGGTAAAATTACTGTTGCTACAACGCAAGAAATGTCTGCTACTTATGATGGAGCAGGAATGGATTGTTATGTGCAAGTTATTTATACTAACAAAGTTGTTAAATTCTCTGGTATGAAAATTTATGTCAAGAAAGACCCAACGCTTGATATTATTGCACAAAGTCCAAATGCACAGACACTTATTAACGCTCTAAATAAATTGGCAATGATTGACGCTGGTACTGGCACGATTGAAATTGATGATGTATTAAGTGCAGTCAGCACAAATCCTGTTCAAAACAAAAAGATAACTCAAAAGATTAATGAAATGGATAACTACTTATCAGGATATTCATTCTTGTATGATTCTTTTGGTAGAATCTATTCATATACTTGGGACACAAGTATTACAAAGAAAGTTCAGGGTGTCACAAATGGTTCTTTTGGCAATGATGTAAATAGAAATATAAATTGTTATGTTTGGTTAAGCAAAAACGTAGTATCGGTTGAGGAAGATAGTTTACCAGATGTTCAATATATTAAGGGAATAAGATGTGAAGGTGATGTAACTTTACCTGAACAGTACAATTCGTTAGGAAATAAAGTCCAACGTGGGCGTAGTTCTTTATCAGTATTTTACATGTTGGCTTCACTTGCATTTTTATATAATAGTAAATTAGAAGCGGATGATAGATTTACACAATTAGATTCCCAAATCCCCCATAAAATATCTGATTTAACAAACGATAGTGATTTCCTAATCCCAGATGATATTAGTGGTAAAGAAGATAGTTCAAATAAAAAGACAACTATTCCCAGCAATTTATCAACTGAGGATAACACTTATCCAACAAGATTAGCTGCAAAACAATATATTGACAATTTGCTTAACACATTAGAGCAGTTTGTAACAGGCGAATTAAACCAAATCAGGTCTAATGCAAATGCCGAAGCCGCTACAAGAGCAAGTGGCGACCAAACATTATCTACAAGAATTACCGCCGAGGAAACCGCAAGACAAAATGCTATTAGTGGTTTGCAAGCGCAATTAAGCGGAAAAATTAGTAATGCTAATGGCACAGTCAAAGAGAATAACATCAATGACGGAGCGGTTACAAAAGCTAAATTAACCACAGCACTAAAAAATGAAATTGATAACAAGATAGATAGTGAGGACGGAGTATTATTTATTTCCGCACAAAATGCAGATAATTGTTATTTGCAAAATGTTTTATATGTGCTTCAATCAGAGGTTGCAGGACATATTCAAAATACTCATACAATGATTGTTTCGGCAGATATTGATAACAGAGCACAATACCGTTACTCTGTTGAGGGTGGTTTTGAATATAGAACACAAACGGGGTTAATACAGGAAGGTAATCCGTGGAGCGAATGGAAATCATTTGCTACGGCTTCTGATGTAACTGAAATTGATGGTGAATTGTCTGATTTGTTACAGAATTTAAGTAACAACTATTATACCATTACAGAAATTGATAACTTATTAGCAACTATAAATAGCGCAATTACCAATCTAACTAATACAGTTGAATTAAAGGCGAATAAAGCCGCAAATATTGATGATAGCGTTTCTGTTGCTACTATTGAAGAAACACAATATCCATCTGTTGCCGCAATTAAAAGGTTTGTTACTTCACATATTTATCGTAAGACGGAAATTGATGGAATAATCAACGGACATATTCATAATGCTGAAATGAGTTATGGATTACCTATTTCTGTTGGTTTTGATATGTATAAAATCCCGATTAAAATAGTAGAAGGAAATTATATTAATAAAAATATGATTGCTGATAGTACACTCACCACTCTCTTTATTGCTTCAAATGTAACAGAAGTATCAAATGATATTTTAGATGGCTCAAACATTAAAATTATTTATGTTGATATGGATTTAGAAGATGGTTCAGCGTTATTAGAAAATGTCGAGGGATTATCTAATGTAAATTACATATATTATAGAGATAGCAATTTTAATTTTAATCGGTATTTGGCAAATGCGTTATTATATATTAGAAATTTAATTCTTGGTATAAATAACACAAATCAGCGTATAGAAGCAAAAGCAGACAAGGCTACAACTTATCAATACACTGTGACATTAGACCATACAAATTGGAGCAATAATGTTCAAGTCGTTAGTATTCCTTCGGTATTATACACCATAACTCAAAAAACTAAAGTTGACTTAAATCTTAGTGAATCAGCGATAACACAATTAGAAAATTGCGGTTGTGAATCATTTGGTGTTGAAACTGTTCTTGATAATGATAATTATGTCTTATCATTTGAAATTACGGGTGAAGTTCCGACAACTGACATTTCTGTTAGCGTATTGCTTAATGAAGTCGTTGATTTGACCTCTCAATAAAAGACGAATTTTATTACTTAAAAAGAGGTGATTTTAATGACTACTATTAAATTATTTGATAAAAATGGTTTAGAAATAGACCATTTAACACAATGGGATTACAATGTAAAATTGGAGATTCACGATTTTGAGTTTGATGTTGCTCCGATTTGCCATTTTGCAAAACGTCTTGACAAGAAATGTTTAGCCGTAACTTCTACGTTGTCTGACGGAGTTGTAACAGTTGATATACCTAATATTCTGTTGACAGATGGAAATGTCGGTGGCAAATTCACAATGTTTGTATTTCTTACTGATTTAGAGGGTAATACAGGACGAACGATTTATCAAGTTGATTTACCTGTTGCACCAAAACCAAAGCCCGATGATTACGAATACAGCGATAATGTGGAAGTAATTGAATTAAGTGTATTAAGAGCAAAACTTGAATCACTTATTGCACAAACAGAAGAAACACTTGACGAAAGAATTGATGAACTTGAAAATTCATATCAAGCTACAATTATAGAAATCAAAGAATCAATTCAAGATGATGTTGATAATTTGAATAGACAAATCATCAATAGTAATACGGCTTTAATTAAAGAAATTCAAGACAGTAATTCACAATTAACTGAGGAAATTGAAGAAGCAACAAATGATTTGAACGCTGAAATACAATCCGCATTAAATGCACTTATTGACAGTATTGGTGATGGCAGTCCAAAAGGTACATTTTCAAATGTAAGTGATTTAGCCGATAAAGAAGCAGGAATATATTTGTATGTCAATCCTCAAAGCGAAAATAATGGTTACATTTATTATTGGAATGGAGAAAGTTTGTCGGATAGATTATTGTATTATGCCGGAATGGTTATAAACGACGGCACGATTACTTATGAGAAACTTGCAGATAGCCTTAAACGTAAAATTGGTACTATATTCTATTATACATTACAAGCTGATGAATGGGAAAATGGCACACAAGAAATTATAATCTCAAATAGTGATTATAACATTACAGAAAATACTAATGTCAATATTCATATAGATTCCGATACTTTTGATTTACTGTCTGAATATGATTGTGAAAGTTTATCGGTATCTACAAATAACGGAAGTTTGATAGCAGAAATAAACGGTAATATCCCAGATGTGGATTTTACCATACAATTAACATTAGTTGATAATAATTAACACCGTGGTCGAAAGGCTGCGGTGTTTTACTATATCTGAAAAGGAGTTGAAAAGAATATATGAAAGATAAAATCAAAATTTCTCCGTCCAGATTGGAAGAACGTATTTTTAATTCTGATACAGAATTAAATAATTATTTAACTTCTGCGAAAGCAAAAGCGGGGCAAGACGTTACATTGCTTGATAGCACAACAGGAAAATATAAAACTTATCTTATTCAAGGCACAAAAGGTAATTATGAAACTAAACCTATGGGTGCTGGCGATTATATGGGTGACACTATGCCTTCGGTTGCCGAGGGTGATACAGATACCAACTATTATGTTTATGATAGTGAAGATGATATTTATAAACATTATCGTTTTAATGGTACAAGATATGTGATTGTTGGTGGTGATTCTTACAGCAAATCAGATATGAATGATATGCTGAAGGATTATGGTGTTAGTATGGAGCTGAATGGCAATGAGATTTCGCTTTTAAATGAAGATGGTGAAGTTCTTGGAGATACAATTACTATACCAACACAAGGTATTACCGACCTTAAAGCTGAAATTGCAACTGAAACAGAAGAAGGCGAAACAGTTGCATATTTGGAGCTTTATGACAACCCAGAAGGAAGTGGAGAGCCTATAACAAGAGTAAAACTCCCGCAAATGGGTGGTGGAACTTCGTCTGATAGTTATTCGGTAAGACTTTATAATAGAACTGGCAAATCGACCACATTTACAACTTCGGAAAATGGCACAACCAATGTTACCATTGCTTTCCGTGAAAATGACCCCGATGGTGTGCAAACATCTCAGAGTGGTAATATTTCGGTTTATTACAAGAGTTCTACGGAAGCAGATAGTGCATATAGACTTTTGCGCACAATGACAATTCCACAAGATACCAACACGGACATTGATGTTACAAAGTTGCTTTCTGCTGGAACTACTACAAATGTAAAAATAAGTGCTTATGGAACTGACCCAACCTTAATTAAGACATTGACATTTAATATTAAGTGTGTTGAAATTTCAATTTCTTCTGCAAGTTCAGATTTCCCCAATAATGACCTTTCACACTCTGTTTTTACTGGTAATGCAAATTTGAATTTCATTCCAGTTGGTAGTGGAATCCAAAAAATAATGCACATAGAAATTGATGGTGCAGATATAACAGAACCATACAGTATTGGAACAGCACATAGAGTGACTCTTGGATATACATTGCCAATTACCACATTAAATTATGGAGTTCACTATCTTAAATACTATTTTACAACCGATGAGGGCGCAGTTTCAAATGTTTTGAATAATGTTATTTTTTATAACGACAACACAAGTCTTAACACTATGATTGGTATTGATAAAAGTGTAGCAACTGTAACTTACGGCGAACCGATTGTCGCAAAGTTTGTTGCTATTACTCCAAATAAAGATGTAACCGAAAGTGTAACTGTTAGTTTATTAGACAATGACAATAACGTTATTAAGTCTATTACACAATCTAATGTTTCTCCTATTGAAACGCAAACGGTATCTTTTGATTCTAATGTATATAATCAAATTGGTATATATAAAATTAGAGTTCAAAGTGGTTCAGTAAGACAAACACATACTATTACGGTAACAGAATTAGACACTGATTATAATATAAATCCTATTACAAATGGATTAGTTTATTATTTTAATGCTGCTGGTCATACTAATAGCGATAATGATAAAGAAGAATTTACTTATGTGTACGATTCTAAGAATATATACGCTGAAAACACAAACTTCAACTGGACTTCGAATGGTTATGTCTCAACTTCTTATGGTACTGCTTTAAGAATAAATGGTGCGGCAAGACACACCATTCAATTACCTATTTTTTCATCACGCTTTACTAATAAAGACAACGTTGAGATAAGATTGGATAGTTCAACTTCTGCTACTCCAACCACAAACGGACGGACTATAGAATTTGACTATTGCGTTCCAAATGCAACAGATGATAGCGCAATCATTATTGATTGTGCCAATACGACAAGTGCTGCAAATGAGAAATTTATTGGTATTAAAGTCACACCTTTAACTTGTTGCGTAAAATCTAATAATATGCAAGCCGGCACAATTAGTAATGGATTTATTACTGATGAAGAATACATTGCCGCTGCGTATTTGCAGAAAGATGCAAAAATACACTTGTCCTTTGTAATTGAAGGATTAAATACACAAGCAAGTGGAAAGCAAGCTGTAAATATTTATGTAAACGGCAAGTATGCAAATAGTATTCCTTATATTGCAACAGATAGTTTCACTCATACCAATTATATCACCATTGGTAGTAATAACGCAGTTGTAGATATATATAATATCCGTGCATATAACCGTTCTTTATCAAGAGCTGAAATTCAACAGAATTACATTGCTTCGCAAGGAACTATTGCGGACAAGTTAGCTTTGGCTGAGTTTAATGATGTATGTGATGATAATGGTGTTATTGATTATTCAAAAGCTATTAAAAGATATAGATGTTTGAAACTCAAAGGCGAAACTTCTCCTTCAAAAAGTGCGAGAAGATATGCGGGTGTAACTTTAACTATGCCTGATAATGATGCAAGTAATGAAAATGGCTACTTAACATTGCTCAACTTAAATGGCGAAAATCCAAATTATACTCCCGATTTATCACCAGACGATGATAATTACGTTGGTCGTTTTTATTCATCTAATAAGGTACAAGGTACTTCTTCACAAAGATTTATTCGCAAGAATTACAAAGTTTATCTCGTAGATGATAATGGAAATAAAGTTAAGTTTTCATTAAAGGGCTATTCTGACGGAACATTTGTGTATGATTCGAGTAAGAAACCCCTTGCAAATTCAATTCCTGAAAGTACGCTTTGTTTTAAAATGGATTATATGTCAAAAGACCACGCAAACACATTCAATGCTAATATGGCGGATAGTATGTTCAGCGAATTAACTCCCGCACAAATTGCTGACCCAAGAGTTCAAAATACCGTTTATGGATTTAGTTGCTTATTGTTTATTGAAAATCCTGATACGGGCGAAATTATATTTGCCGGGGATGGAACATTGAATAACGATAAGGGAAATGCTGATTCTTTTGGCCTAAAATCTTCTGGTGATAGTGGCAATGTAACAAAGAAACAAAAATGGGAGTTTTTGAACAACACAGAAGATATTTGTAATTTTAAAACAGATAGATTACAAGCCGTTAAGCCGAATGGTGATAAAGCTGTACTTGCCGCGCTTGAGTCTTGTTATCCCGACCAAGGAGACCTTGAAGAAGATGGATTAACTCCAAATTATGATTATATTCAAGTATTGTTTACTTGGGTATGCCAAAGAGCAAATTATTGGGATGAATCCGATACTACTCTGAAAGCGATTAAAAAGCAAAGATTTATCAATGAGTTTAGTAAACACTTTAATGTAAATCACGCATTAACATATTATTGCTTTGTTTATTTTACCGCGTTGGTTGATAATAGAGCTAAAAATATGTTCTTAAAGTGTGAAGATGTTACCGCTGAAAACCTTGTGTTTACTGGCGACCAAACTTCTCTTGCGGATTGTATTGATGAAAATGGTAATGTAGATGTTGATGCTATAGATTGGGAAAACTCTACTTTTGCCATTTGGTACACAGATTTGTATGACCTTGATAGCTGTTTTGGCGCAGAAAACTCTGGTTATTTGAGAATACCTTATTATGCTAATTGGGATTATGTAATTTCAGTTGATAGCTCCGGAACTCCACTTTACGGATTTAATGGTTATCAGTCAAGATTATGGCTTATGGTTGAGGACACTATGGCGAGTGCTATTAAAGCTCAATTCCAAGCACTTGCTTCGAGTGATAAACTTACATATCAAAATTTCTATAATCAACAAATTACTAATGGCATAAAACTGATATGCGAAGCAGTGGCAAATATTGATATGGAGTACAAGTATAATGACCCGTGGATTTTGGGATATACCAATGAAAATGGTCAATTTATTTATACTTCCGATTACAAGTATATGCAAAGAGAAAGAGAGTTACAAAAGGCTTCGTTTATGTATAAACGTGCGCAACTTGTATATTCTCAATTTCAAACTACGCAGTTTAACAATGACCATATTGCTTTTCGTTCTGCGGTTTCAAGCGACAATGCTTTGCCTATAACAATCAAGGCTTTACAGTACATTTATCCCGCTATTGGTCTAAATGCAATTCAAACTGAGGAATATACTTATCCTGATACGGGCGAAAAATTACTTGCTCCAAATACTGAAACAACGATTAGTCGCACCATCGGTAGTACCGATAATATTTTTGTTTATTCGGCAAGTAACTTAACTAAACTTGATATTTCTAATTTTAAGCCTTATGAAATCAATATTAGCAATGGTACGAATTTAAGAGAATTGATTTTAGGTAAAGAAACAGGTTCTTACACATTCAATCCTGGAACTTTGAATTTCGCGGGTTGTCCAATGCTTGAAGTTTTGAATATTGGTGGTTGCCAAAGTGAAACCGGTATTGATTTGTCAGATAAAAATGCTATTAGAGAAATCTATGCAAAGAATAGTAAAATCACCGATATTGTTCTGCCGAATGGTGGATTGCTGACAACATTACATTTGCCGGCAAGTCTAACAAAACTTGTTTTGAAAAATCAATCGCAGCTTACTGATTATACTTGTCAGGGTTATAGTAATATTACATATTTGGATATTGAGAATACTTCTGGTATTCCTGTATTCGATGTTGTTTTAGAGTGTATTGATAATCTAAAGAGTTTAAGATTGGTCGGTATAGATGAAAACCTCGGAAATGACGATGATGATATTCTGCATTTCCTACTTGGAGACGAAATAAGAGGTAAATACTTAGATGCCAATGGTGTCACAAGTGACGACCCGACAAAATTACCTTATATTTCGGGTAGAATTACTGTTAATAGAATCGGTAGTAATCTTAAAGAGCGTTTAGAGGCTGCTTATCCCGATTTAACAATTTCTTCACCGTCTGTTTACACTCAATATACTGTTGAGTTTAAGGTTGACGGAACAACAGTTGATACAGCCGAAGCCGATACTTATAACGATTTTACTGTTTCTTATAATGAGAGCGGATTACTTGATAACTTCCCTTACAAGGCATCTTCTGGTGGTTATCATTATTTGTTTAAGCAATGGGTTTTGAGAACACCTTCGGGCGGTACGGTAAGTGCAACAGTTACGGAAAATACGATTTCTGGCATTGAATCTAATATCGTGGCAACCGCAGAGTTCTATGATTGCACCTTACCATCAAGTCCAAGAGAAGTTCCATCTGGCGGTTATTTATATTGGAATACATATGCCGATGGAGATAATGCAGACAGAACTAAAAGTGCTTATAGTACGGCAGAGTTCTATGCTTTATGTATGGGTAATGTTATCGAGGAACAAGCCAATGGTTATTTTACGGTTGGTAGTAGCCAGATTAGAATTGACCTTTTAGACCCTGATTTTTCAAATGGTCGTATTATTTTTGATATTGTAGCTTTGCAGCACTATGAGATTGCAGCTCGTCCGGGACAATTTGCAAATCTTGTTTTTGCTTGTCACGAAACCGCTGGTAATCATAGAATGACATCGGGCAGTAATGTTGGTGGCTGGGATAAATCCGAAATGCGTTCTTGGCTAAATTCTACAGTGTGGAAAAAATTGCCCGGAACTTTAAGAGCTATGATTTCTTCTGTTAATATTATGGCTACATCTGGTGGTGGTACATCCGACCCAACAAAGATGGTAACTTCTGTGGATAATCTATTCTTATTCTCGATTAGAGAAGTATTTGGTGATACTTCCTTTACTGTATATCAGATGGAAGTTAATACTAACGGAAATCCAGATTATTATTCATTCCCATTCTTTGTTAATAATAATAAAGGCGGCTACCGTATCAAATACACACCCGATTCAACTTCCGCACAGTGGTGGTGGTTACGCACACCAGAGCCGTCCAACTCCGACAATTTCCGCGGTGTCAACTACAACGGCAGCAGCGGCAATATCGGCGCCTCCAACGGCTATGGTGTCGTGTTCGGCTTCTGCATTGGCATCCCTCAATCTTCTTAATCTATAAAAAGAGAGATATGCAAATGATTAAATCAAAAAATCTAATTATTTATACTATTCGTGAGGTGATGTGTCCGAAAGGCACATCGCCTCTTTTAGATTAAAAGGAGGTTTAAGTGGATGAGTGTATTAAGTTCAATGCGGAAAGTGTCATATGTTGAGTTTTTAAGACAAACAGCTTGTTTAGCATCCGAAGTTCGTGAATGGGCGCGTTCTCAAAGTCCAAAGGATAGGGAATTTGGAGTTAGGAAATTGTACGAACTTGCGGAAAATGCTTATACAGAGGCTTTTAATGCCAATGATTTCTTCCCAAATACGATTGAAGCTATAAATTATAGAATACAACATTTTAAGCAAGCTCAATTTTATTTACATACTTTTAATGCGCAATTATCGTTATTGAGGCAGGGCGGTAATACAAAGAATAAACCATTAAAAATCTCTAATAAAAAGGTTAAAAGATGGTGTAATTATTCTGAATTTGCATTAAAGCTATTAAAAGGCGTTATTGATAAAGATAAACAAAAGCGCAATAAATTATCAGAAAAATAAACAATTATATAAATAGGTTACAGGTTGTATTGTATGTGTTCGTTGTTGAGGCTGGTGTTGTGTCCAGAGCCGTCCAACTCCAACAATTTCCGCAATGTCAACAACAACGGCAACAGCAACAATAACAACGCCAACAACAACAATGGTGTCGTGTTCGGATTCCGTGCCAGAGGGTAATTCTTAATAGCAAGTGAAAACTTGTTAGAGTTTTCCTGAAAGAGATATAAAGTAGCTACCTTATTACTGTTTTATGAATGAATAATAAGGAATAAATAGCGAAATCACTTCTTATGGCGCAGAAGGAACTTGTGACCTTTCTGTGTAATATCAGATAAATTATTTTCAATCTCCAATCAACTCAATTTTGCGTTGGTATTGGAACAAGTTTGGAAAACATAAAAGGAAAACAATGGATAAATACAATGATTTTAATTGGGTCTTTTCATATGACCATTTATTAAAATCTGCGGATTTATGTAAAAGAAATGTATATTGGAAAGCAAGCGTTCAAAATTTTATGTATGAGAAAGATTTTAATGTAAGTGTTATTCACAACGAATTGATGGAGAATCGTTTTGTGGTAAAGCATAAACATAAATTCAGTTTATATGAACGTGGCAAGAAAAGAAAAATTCAAAGCGTACATATTAGAGAAAGAGTGGTTCAAAGGTGTTTATGCGACTATTGCCTAACGCCTTTATTAGAACCAACTTTTTGCTATGATAATTGTGCTTCACAAAAGAATAAAGGTATTAGTTTTGCTATCAATAGAGTAAAAAGACATTTGCAAAAGTATTATCGCAAATATGGGAATGATGGATATGTATTATTATTTGATTATTCCAATTATTTTGGAAGTATAGACCACGAAATGATTATGAATAATGTAAAGAAATATGTTACAGATGAAAGAATTTTGGATTTAATTCAATTATTTATCAATGAATTTGATGAAGGGTTGGGTTTGGGTAGTCAAGTATCACAAGTTCTTTCATTGTTTGCGGCTTCACCGATAGACCATATGATTAAAGACGAAATGCGATTTAAATATTATATACGATATATGGATGATGGCTTGATTATACATAATGACAAAAAAGAATTAGAAGAATTATTAGAAAGAATTATTCAATTATCTGATAAATTAGGTTTAACTATTAACAAAAAGAAAACGCATATTACATCTATTAAAAATTTCAGATTTTTGAAAAAGAGATTTTCTTTATTGGATAATGGTAGGATTATTATAAAATTATCAGCAGATTCAATAACACGTATGAGAAGAAAATTAAAAAAATTTGAAAGCTTATACCACAATGGCAAGATGACATTTGAACATATTGAAACAAGTTATAAATCTTGGCGTGGTTTTGCTTTACAATACAATTCATACCAATCTATTAAGAGATTGGATGAATACTATAATAAATTGATTAAGAATATTAAAAACAAAGGTGGTGGCAATGATGGATAAGTATGTAAAAATCATTAATACAGACGGAAATATTGTAGATGCGTTATCTGTTCTTCAATTTGTTAAATGGGATAATCGCGCCAATATGGTTGTGAATTGTAAAGATACAGACGTTAGTAGAATGGGATTGCTTTCTTATGATGTTTCTACAATTTGGCACATTGAGGGTACGCCAGAATTTCCAACAGAGCGTGAATATATTACAACTAATTATGTAGAGATTGATAAGGAAGAATTTGATGCTATAAGAAAAGCCATTGACGATGGCAAAGAAATTGAGCCAGAGCCAGACCCCGAACCAGAAGAAGATGAAAGTTCGGTTGCTTTTGTTAAATCAGCAAAACTCAAAGAAATGAGTAACACTTGTGAAAATTTAATATTCTCAGGAATTGATGTGACGCTTTCGGACGGAGTTTCACATCATTTTTCTTTAACTGAATACGACCAATTAAATCTATTCAAATTGGAAACTTTGGCTCGTTCGGGAGAAATGGAAGTTTTGCCATACCACGAAGATGACAAGCTTTGTCAGTTCTTTCCCGCGCAAGACATTATAACTATTGCAAATGCCGCGGCAAACTATATTACATATCATACTACATATTTTAATAGCCTCAAGGCTTATATCAAGTCTTTGCGCTCCATTAATACAATTTCCAAAGTTAGATATGGCATGGATATTCCGGAGCGTTATCAATCAGATGTATGGAAGGAAATCAATAAAGATGAAGAATCTTAATATTTTTATTAAGTATTTTATCTTGTTTGTTATTGGCGGATTGATATATTGTGCAATGGAAATGGCATGGCGCGGAAAAACACATTGGACTATGTTCATTATCGGCGGATTATGTTTTTTATTCTGTGGAAGTATAAATGAACTATTTGAGTGGGACACACCATTATGGTTTCAAATGCTTATTTGTTCCGTAGGAATTACCGTTATTGAGTTTATTTCAGGGATAGTCATTAACATTATATTCAAAATGAACGTGTGGGATTATAGCAATCTTCCATTTAATGTTATGGGACAGGTATGTTTATATTTTTCTGTTTTATGGTTTTTTATTTCTCTTATTGCAATACTCGCAGATGATTGGTTACGGTATTTGCTATTCGACGAAGAAAAACCACATTATAAGATTTTGTGAGGTGATATAAATGAGATATTTAAGTAAACCAAAATTTGAGAGAGAAATGAACAAATTGAAAGCCCAAAATGAGCAGTTAAGAATGAGAAATGAACTTTTAGCTGAAAGAAATAAATACAGAAAAAAGCCAAAAATGGAAATGAGTAAAAAGTTCGCAATTTATATTTTTATTTTATTAAATGTTGTCGTTGGTTATTCTTTGATTGCTATGTGGCATTTTCAAGATTTATCATATCTCGGCACATTAATAACAGCAGTTGTCGCGGAATGTTTCACTTTTATTACATATTGCGTAAAAGCTTATAAAGCAAAGAACAGTGAGGAAACATTAAAATATGTCCGTGAACGCGACAAAGCAAATATAACAAATGAAGAATATCAATATGAGCCTGATAATGGCATTGTTGATAATATTGAACAAGGAGAATAATTATGTTGACAGGTATTCAAAATTTTTTGCAGTTTATAAATGATAATTGGACAGCAATTGTTATTATCATTGCTTTAGTTATGTCTATTGTCTTGAAGATTAAAAATCTGTTTACAAAAGATAAAGACGGTCAAACTGAAATTGCGAAAGCCCAAATTAAGCAAACAGTTCTTAAATTAATAACAGACGCGGAAGTTGATTACAATGATTGGGTCAAAGCTGGGTCTATAAAAAGGGCGCAAGTAATTCAAAAGATTTATACGGACTATCCTATTTTGGCTAAAGTAACAGACCAAGATACTCTTGTAAAATGGATAGATGAAGAAATAAATAATTCTCTAAAGGAATTGAGAAAGATTGTTGCGGAACAAAATGCAACGACAGAAAAAGAACAAACTGAAAACGAATAAGTTACATATTGCCTTGTCGGATTTATTTCGGCAAGGCTCTTATTATTTTAAGGAGTGATTAATATGGCAGTAACAGCAAATCAACTTATTTCAGTTGCAAAACAATTAGAGGGCTATAAAGCAAGTTCAAGTTCTTGCACCCCGAACAACTGGTTTTATGGTTATAACGTTGGCGGCGGCACAGCTTGGTGTGCAGCAACCATCTGTTATTGGTTCAACAAGGCAGGTGCAAGCGATTTAATTCCAGTTAAGTCTGCAAACTGCGGAGTTCTTGCAAGAGGATTCTATAATAAAGGGTTACTTGTTAAAAGCGGATATAAAGCCGGAGATGTTGTATTTTTTCACTGGTCTAACGATTGGTCATCAAGCGTTCCGGGAGTTTACACATTAGACCATGTTGGTCTTATTATTAGTGCAAACAGTAATGGTACATACACGACTATTGAAGGCAATACTGGAAGTTCTGCCTACGGTGAGTGTGCAATCCGCACAAGATATGCTTCACAAATTTCATGTGCCGGTCGTCCAAAATACGGAAGTGGTTCAAGCAGCACTTCAAGTGGTTCAAGTAGCGGTTCAAGCAGCACTTCTTCAAAAGTTTCAACACCTAATGTAATTTACAGAGTAAGAACAGCGCAAGACGGTTGGTTGCCGGAAGTGAAGAATTTAGAGGATTATGCTGGAATTGAAAATCATGCCATCACCGATGTAGCCATCAAAGTAGATAAAGGCTCTGTGTGGTATCAAGTACACGTTAAGGGTGGAAATTGGCTTGGTAAAATTACAGGATATGACATCAATAATTCAGCTACTGGCTATGCCGGAAATGGTAAACCTATTGACGCTATTCGTGTTTATTACACAACACCCAATGATTTAAGAAATGCTGGAAAAGTATTCTGCGCACAATACAAAGTTAGCCCAACAAATACTTCTGCGTATTATGATTGGCAACTTGACACAGACACAAATAACGGAATGGACGGTTATGCTGGCGCATTTGGAATAACAATAGATAAATTATTTATTCATTTGGTTTAACGAGGTGATTATATGGCAAGTATTGTTGGAACTAAAGGCGTAGATATTTCTTATGCACAAGGAAATATAAATATGTCTAAGGTAAAGGAAGCAGGATATGGTTGGGTAATGATTCGTGTTGGTCAAGGCACAAGAATTATTGATAATCAATTTGCTGCAAATGTTGAAAAGGCTGAGAAGTTGGGTATGCCGTGGGGAGTTTATCTTTTAACAGAAGCAACAACTACGGCAAAAGCACAGGCAGAAGTGGATTTCGCTGCAAAATTGATTAATGCTCAAATTGCAAAGGGATATAAACCAACTCTGCCTATTGCTATTGATATAGAAGAAGCTGGTTTTAGCAGCGCAAATTATACACCATCTATCTTAACTAATACTGCAAAAATTTGGGTAGATGGAATGAAGAAATTAGGCTTCTACCCAATGATTTATACTGGTTATTATGATATTCGTGATTATTTATCTAAATCAGTTGTTAATAGCACTGACATTTGGTTAGCCGAGTGGGGTAGATACCCTGATTATACAGAATCCAATTTAGGCTTATGGCAATATGGCGGAGAAACAAATCTTATTGAATCTAATAGCATATCTGGCGTTGGCGTAATTGACAAGGACAAAGCTTATAAAGATTATCCTACGATTATTAAAAATGGTGGTTATAATGGTTGGGCGAAATCATCTGGCGGCAGTACGACATCAACACCAACAACTCCTACCAAAAGCGCAAACACTACAATTCCCGATGTTACATATCGTGTACGCGCAAACGGAAAATGGTGGGGAGAAATCAAAAATGATTCTGATTATGCAGGAGTAATTGGAGCGCCAATAACAGATGTCGCAATTAAAGTAAGCAAAGGTAGCATTAAGTATCGTGTACACGTTAAAGGTGGAAATTGGCTTGGTTGGATTACAGATTACAATATTAATAATTCTGCAACAGGTTATGCCGGAAACGGAAAAATAATTGACCTTATTGAAGTATATTATTATACACCTTCCGATGTTGTTAAATCAACAGGATATTTAAGGGCGAAGTATCGTGTTTCTCCGCTCAATGGAAACTATTATGATTATCAATTTGATAATGAAACTACAAATGGACAAGATGGATATGCAGGAGATAATGGCAAGGCAATAGATAGGCTTCAAATTAAATTGTCAAAATAATAGCGCACATTAAGTAAAGGAAGTGATACCAATGGACACAAAATCAATTTGGGAGTTTTTGTCCAGTATTCCGATAGGTACTATAATAGCGTGGATTGCTGTAATTTCGGCTATCATTACAGCTCTTTGTACTGGAACTATAAAACTATATAAAAGATTTGTTAAGTATAAAGAAGCGAAGGATAAAGAGCAGAAGCAAGAAGAAATCATTGATAGTCATGATAAGACATTGCGAGATATTGATGATACATTACAAGAAATTAAAAAATCTCTTGACGAGCAAAAAGAAGTGAATCTTAAACAAATAAGGCATACAATCGTACATACTTGCGAGGACGCTTTAGATAAAGGAGAAATATCTATTAATAAATTACGCTCGTTAGAGGAAATGTATGACGAGTATGTTAAAATATTCCACGGAAATGGTTATGTAAAAACTCTTGTTATACGAGTAAGAAAACTAAAAATTGTAGGAAAAATCGACGAATAATTTTATAGGGTTATAAGACTAAAAAATCTTATAACCCTTAATTTTTGCGTTTTCAAAAATAAATAATCCGCCACAAAAGTATTGGCATTTCCCTATCTTCACAGTCCGTCACCAGACCACTATTGTCAGCACCACAGAGCTTAACTTCCGTGTTCGGTATGGGAACGGGTGTACCCTCTGCGTTATAAACACCAATTTAATTGTAGCGGATTTTTTGTGGCTCCCCCAGCAAGGCTCGAACTTGCGACATCGTGATTAACAGTCACGCGCTCTACCGACTGAGCTATGGAGGAATATTTAGTTTTAAGTGTCAACCATTTTGTCTATTATTTTACTTCTCTATCTTAATCAACAGACCCGATGTTTCAGTTAGAGAAGTTACTGAATTTGAAATGAATTATAATATTCTGCGTGTATTCGCCATCTACAATTTCTCTGTTACTGATTACTATTTTGTCGATTAGCGTATTGAGAATTATTCTGTCAAGGGAGTTTATGTTACCCAAATCTTTTATTTTCTGAATGAAAGCTAATTTAGCGGCTTCTGCGGAATTTTGGGATTTCTCTTTTTCAAACAAGAGATTTAGTTTCTGTTTGAGGTCAGATAACTTTTCTTCGTCACCTTTTACCATTTGCTTAAATCTTTCAATGGATATAACACCATCGAGCCGGTCTTGATACATTTGTTCATACCTACTGTTGATTTTAGCCATTTGGTTTTGAATTTGTTTTATCTGTTCTCCTATATTATTCTCTTGCCCAAATTCAGAATAAACTTCTTCCATAATCTGAGATTCAAATTCATCAGATTTGACGGCATTAACAACTTCTTGAATTTTCAATAAGACTGTTTCATATATATCATTATACAATGTGTAATGCGGAGTACATATATGCTTTCCTTTCTTTTTGTAGGTTTCGCATATATAATATGGTTTCTCTTTTTTATTTGACGATAAACCTAAAACCTTCCCGCATTTGTCACATCGAATCAGTCCGGTAAAAATATTATCAAAAGTTGAAACTCCTTCTCTTTTTCTTTCTTTTATTCTTGCATGAGCGTCGTCCCATAATTCTTGTGTTATTATCGGAGGAAACATATCTTCAACTACTATCCAATCTTCCCTGTCCTTTTTTATAACTCTCTTGTTTTTGAAGGACATAACGGAACGTTTACCGCTTACTAATTTCCCAAGATAGGTTTCATTATTTATGATTGCTCTTACAGACCCCAAATTCCAATCGTATGGATTTTTATTGCATTTCCTATTTGAATATTGTGCCTGATATGCAGAAGGTGTCATGATTTTTTCTGAACTAAACTGCTTTGCGACCTTTGTAAAACCATATCCGTGATAGGCAATCAAGTTAAATATTCTTTGAACAATCGGAGCTGCTTCTTCATCAATTCTTAGAACGTGTTTGTCTTTTTCACTCTTTCTATAACCAAATGGCGCTTGCGCTCCGATAAATTCACCTCTTGAAGCTTTTGCCTTGAATGCTTGTCTAACCTTTTTTGATGTGTCTGCCGGATAAAATTGGTTGAATAAGTTACGCATTGGAACAACAAAATCTAAATCTTGCATTTTGTATTCACTATCATAATCATCACCGATAGCAACAAAACGAATATTTCTGTCTGGGAAATACTTTTCGATATAATTATCTGTTTCAATGTGTTCCCTGCCGAGCCTTGATAAATCCTTGACAATAATCATATTAAATTGTTTATTTTCGCAATCTCTTAACAACTGTTGAAATGCTGGGCGTTTGAAGTTAGTCCCTGTATATCCATCATCAGTATATATCTTATAGATAGCAATACCATTATTTTTGCAATAATCTTCAAGAATTTTCTTTTGCGTTTCGATGGACACACTTGTTCCTTCCTGCAAATCCTCAGAACTCAACCGCGCGTAGAGAGCAGCTATATATGTCTTTTGCCCTAAATAATTCATAAAGTTCCTTTCCGAGCAAAATGGTTGACACTACCTTTATTATATTATATAAATCCGGCAGAGTCAACCATTAGTTATATTATTTACCTTGTTCTTGTAATTTTGTTTTAATATATTTTACATACAAATCTTTTATGTTCTTGTCGCCAAAAGCAACAGTACATTTGATTTTAACTTTTTTCTCCATAGTATTCCCTCTATCGGTCAAATGGATTTCTTAATTCACTCCGCCATATCATTATATCTTTGTTCTTTTCTGCTTCTTCCTCTGTATCAAATACTCTTAATTTTAGGCTTTTAGCACTTGAAAGTGTTAAGTCATTTTGTGGGTAATTTGATTTGATGTTTGTAAAACTATAATAGAATTTACGTTTTTGAGTTATTTTATATAACCTCATTTTTATGATTTGATTCGTAGCAGAATCCAGCGGCATAATTACATAATATGTATTTCCAACAGTCAATTCATCTTTCATATGGTTTTTGATGATACCAAGAGCGTCAGAGAGTCCGGCAACATAATGCTCTTGGCAGTCATCTTTAATTCCAGCCATTTCAAGTTGAATTTTTTCTTGCAATTCATTTATGGCAGAGTTAATACAATTAGTTTGCACCAGTGCTTCCGAAACCGCCACGGTCTACAGCGTCAAGAGTGTCCATTTCTTCAAACTCAACGGTCGGTTGTCTTTTCACGATTCTAAATTGACAAATTCTGTCGTTCTTATTGATAACAGTATCACGTACAGCAAGCGCAGGAAAACGCCAAATATCATTCGTGCCGCTATATGAATTATCAATAATACCCATTGAGTTGGTTTGTAAAACTCCCCATTTCTTAAATGTTGAACTGCGTGGTACAACGTGCGCTTCGTAGCCGTCAGGAAGTTTCATAGATACTCCAAGACTGATAAGTGCAAAATCTCCTTTATGTAATAAGACTGTTTCTGCCGCGCGGAGGTCAATCCAATCTCCAACGGCAATTTCTTTAATTTTGTCAATTTCGTTTGTATGATATTTAATTTTAATTGTTTCCATCATTTATACCATTTTTAACCTTTCTAATTCATATCTGATGTTTTTGATTTTGTTTGCTATAAAATTACACGTTTCGGAAAACTTGCCAACTTCACAATCCGGCAATTCTTGAACCATTTCTTGCACACCTATTAAGTTATCTTTAATATCGTTTATTGGTTTATCTATGCTTTCATTTGGAGCAGTTAAAGTTAATGCTTTTACTTCTGTAGTAGAGTTTGTTTGTTCTTTAATGAAACTTAACAATACGTTAATTGCTTCATCAACGATAAGACCATTTGGAAATGTATTTCCTTCTAACTCTGAAATTAAAACAGGGTCGGGAATTGTTGCTTTCAATTCTGTTCTTGCTTTATTTTGGATAATAGCCTTTGTGATACGATTTGTAACCAAAATCGGCGCTTTCGTAATTTCACTTAAATAAATTGCTCTTGATGTTTTACCATAACCTCTCGGCAAATTAATAATCAACATATCTTATCTCCTTATGATTTTAATAACGATTCTAAAGAATCAATTTGCAATTCTGTTTGTTTATCATCAGAAAGTAAACTATTGAGTTGCTTTTCAATGTTTGTTAATTCGCGCTTTTTATCTCTGTATTTAATAGATTCTATCTTTTCTGAAATATCACAAGCCCAATCAACAAGACTAAAACCAGAAATCTTAATTTCCTCTGCCGGAATTTTAAGTGAGTCTGCGGATAGAATGAGTGAATGAACCTTAACAAGCAAATAATTTAAGTTTTCTGTTGAAACATTGAGGTTATATGTTTCTCCATCCAACTGCAAAATACAAGTTGTTCTCGGAACAAATCGGTGGTGCATATTATTTAATTCTTCGCGTTTCTTTTCGATAACTTTCTTTAATTCAATAATTCTTTCATCATTCTTCGTAGCCATAATTATACCCCTTTATTTTTATTTCTCCATTCTGTAAATAGTGTTTTACAAAGCAAGGTTTA
>Ga0326514_10000180_pt1 | contig 39695 bp, 38 predicted proteins | sample 3_2548_0518_D_FD_203653 | JGI IMG/M metagenome (GOLD analysis project Ga0326514, IMG submission 203653) | Bovine rumen microbial communities from UC Davis, California, United States - 3_2548_0518 | ecosystem: Host-associated > Mammals > Digestive system > Stomach > Rumen | place: USA... | reverse complement strand
TTAAAAAAACAAATACTGAATGCAAAAACCCTGGTTGAACTTGAAGATTTGTATCGTCCATTCAAATCCAAAAAGCAAACCCGTGCAAGCAAAGCCCGTGACAAAGGCCTTGAACCGTTGGCAGACATAATCCTTGCCCAGAAAGTAAAGGAAAGCATTAAAAATATCGCTAAAAAATACGTTACAGATGAGGTAAAAACCCCTGAAGAAGCTATTGAAGGTGCCAAGGACATCATTGCAGAGGTGGTTTCGGACAATTCAACATTCAGAAAGAAAATCAGGAAAAACACTTTCCACACCGGTCAGATTGAAACAAAAGCAAAGGACAAGGACACATCCACAGAATATGACCTGTACTACAACTACGCCGAAGGCATTAAAAAGATACCTCCCCACAGGATACTGGCAATTAACAGAGCTGAAAAGGAAGGAGTCATTAGAGTTAAGCTTACCTGTGATGCGGATGAGGTTTTAAGGTACTTGAATCGCCATATGCTTAAAAACATCTCAAAAATTCCTGAAAAAATCGAATACAACAGATATACAACACCAATAATAAAGGAAGCCGTTGCTGATGCTTACAAGAGATTGATTTCACCTGCAATTGAGAGGGAAATCCGAAATTACCTCACCGAAAAGGCCGAGAAAAAATCCATTGAGGTGTTTGCCAAAAACCTAAATCAGCTTCTTATGGAATCACCGCTTGTCGGAAAAACAATTCTCGGATGGGATCCAGCTTTTAAAACAGGATGCAAACTAGCAATAATTGATGAGACAGGAAAGGTGCTTGACACAGCGCTGATTTATCCGACAGCACCTCAAAAAAAGATTAGGGAATCCGTTAAAACGGTGCGTGATTTGATTGACAAGTATGACATCAATGTCATTGCCATAGGAAACGGTACAGCATCCAGGGAATCCGAAGAGATTGTGGCCCAGATAATAAAAAACACCAATGTGGAATATATAATAGTCAATGAGGCCGGTGCATCAGTTTACTCAGCATCAAAACTAGCCGATGAAGAGTTTCCGGATTTCTCAGAAGGTGAACGCAGCGCTGTTTCAATTGCAAGACGTCTGCAGGATCCGCTGGCCGAACTTGTTAAAATAGACCCCAAATCCATCGGTGTCGGACAATACCAGCATGACATGAACCAAAAGCAGCTGACTGAATCATTGACCGGTGTTGTCGAGAAGGTCGTGAATGAGGTTGGCGTGGACTTAAACACCGCTTCTGTAAGTCTTCTCAATTACGTTTCAGGCATAGGAAACACTACCGCCAAAAACATCATAAACTATCGTGAGGAAAACGGCAGTTTCACCTCAAGATCAGAACTTCTGAATGTTAAAAAGCTTGGTAAAAAGACCTATGAGCAGTGTGCAGGTTTTATAAAGGTCGACAATCCCGAACACCCCTTGGACAACACCACCATTCACCCGGAGTCCTATGATGCCACTTTCAAATTACTGAAAAAGCTGAACTACTCTGTAAACGACATTGGAAAAAGCAGCTTTAAAGTTAAAAACATCAACATTGATGAAATCTCAGATGAATTGAACATCGGTGAGGAGACTTTAAAAGACATCATAAAGGAATTGGAAAAACCGGGCCGTGACCCAAGGGAGGATATGCCAAAACCGGTTTTAAGGAAAAACGTCTTGTCAATTGATGATTTAGAAATAGGCATGGTGATGCAGGGAACTGTCAGAAATATTGTGGATTTCGGTGCATTTGTAGATATTGGAGTTCATCAGGATGGTCTTGTACATATTTCACAGCTGGTTGAGGATAGATTCGTTAAACACCCTCTTGATATTGTCAGCGTTGGCGATATTGTTGATGTGAAGGTTTTGGATGTTGACACAAAACGCAACAGGATTAATCTTTCAATGATAGTTTAATATATCTTAAAATCAATATTGTATAGTGAACAAAAATTAATTTCTATAGAAGGGATTTTTAAATGACACCAAAAATAATGATTATTCTTGGAAGTGGATCAGATATCGCTATTGCAGAAAAAGCTATGGACATATTGGATAAACTAGAAATACCATACAGTTTAAAAATCGCATCTGCACATAGAACTCCGAATTTAGTACGTGAAATTGTACAGCAGGGTACAGATGCTGGAATTGAAGTGTTTATTGGAATTGCAGGACTTGCCGCTCACCTGCCAGGTACAATAGCGGCATATACACCTAGACCAGTTATCGGTGTGCCTGTGGATGTTAAGACAGGAGGAATTGATGCATTGCAATCAATTGTTCAAATGCCATATCCATCCCCAATAGCCACTGTTGGAATAGACCGTGGAGACAATGCAGCAATACTTGCAGCGCAGTTTATTGGCCTTCATGATGATGAAGTGCACAGGAAAGTTATTGAACTTAGAAAGGAATATGCAAGAAAAGTAATTGACAGCAATGAAAGCATTGTCCAGCCTATTGACAGACCATTTATTGAAAACGATTTCATAAGAATTAAAAATCTCGAGATAAATAAAGCTGAATTTGATGAAAGTGAAGTGAACTGTAAAAATAAAGATGCAGAAGTGGTCATTGTTGTTGGAAGACAGAATGATGTTGGAACAGCTAAAAAGATTACCAAGATTTTAGAGAGACTGAATATCAGCTATGATTTAAAAGTTGTCTGTCCTATCAGAAACAACAAGAAATTCATAAACTACATCAAATGCATGAAAAACGCAAAGGTATTCATTGGAATCAGCTCCAACTCCTCACAGGTTACAGGAGGACTTGTCGGTTTGACCGCAAGGCCGGTTATCGGTGTGCCTTGTACCAATGAAAACGGTGATAATTATATGCTTACAACAGTCAGTATGCCGCCGGGAGTTCCTGTTGCAACAGTTGGAATCAACAACGGTAAAAACGCCGCAGTCCTGACAGGAGAAATATTTGCAATCGGAAACCCTGAAATCGTACAGCTTCTTGACAAATTGAAAGACAAAAAAATTAACCTATAAAAGTGATAATCATGAAACTTACAGATGAAAACATTATAGAAATCACTGACGAGCTGTCCAGTGAATATGAAATCTCCAAAGTTCTAAGGGAGTATCCTAAAGATACTGTCATTGTTAAAAACGTGAAAGGATATGACATTCCTGTTGTAACAGGTATCTGCAATACACGTGACAAGATTGCCCGATCAATCAACTGTGAAGTGTCTGAGATTACCGAAAAAATCATTGATGCAATGGAAAACCCAATGGAAGTTACCAGATTCACTGACTTTTCAGAATATGACACTTTAGACATTGACTTAAGTAAAATCCCAATTCTTACCCATTACAAGCGTGACGGAGGAGCATACATTACTGCAGGAGTGGTGTTTGCGCGTGACCCTAAAACCGGAATCCAGAACGCTTCAATCCACCGTATGATGGTTCTTGACGATGAAAGACTTGTTATTCGTATAGTTCCAAGAAACCTCTACACATACTTCCAGAATGCTCAAGAGATTGGTGAGGACTTAGAGATTGCAATAGCCATCGGAATGGATCCGGCAATACTTCTTGCAAGCACAACTTCAATACCAATCGACTACAATGAGATGGAAGTTGCAAACGCATTCAAGAATGGCGAGCTTGAACTGATCAAATGTGGAGACTTGGAGGTTCCTCAGGCCGACATCATCCTTGAAGGTAAGATTTCAGTCACCGAGACCGTTGCCGAAGGGCCGTTCGTGGACTTGACCGACACTTATGACATCATACGTGACCAGCCAATAATCAACTTAAGCAAGATGCACATCAAGAAGGACAATCCATGCTACCATGCAATCGTTCCCGCCGGATTTGAGCATAAATTACTGCAGGGCCTTCCTCAAGAGCCAAGGATTTACAAAGCAGTTAAAAATGCAGTTCCTACAGTTGAAAATGTTGTCCTCACCGAAGGAGGATGCTGCTGGCTGCATGCAGTGGTTTCAATCAACAAACAAACCGAAGGTGACGGTAAAAACGCAATAATGGCCGCATTGTCCGCACACCCTTCACTCAAACACTGTGTTGCAGTGGATACTGACGTTGACATTTTCGATGCTGAGGACGTCGAGTATGCAATAGCTACACGTGTGAAAGGCGACCGTGACATCATGATTGTTCCTAATGTCCGTGGATCATCTTTAGACCCAGTGGCTGAAAGTGATGGTACTACCACAAAAATAGGCGTTGATGCAACTAAGTCACTTAAGACCTTAGAAAAATTCGAAAGAGTTAGTTTTGGAGAATGAAACTAACTTTAAAATTCTTTTTTTTGTATATTCAAATTATTAACTAATCGCCATCCAAATAGTTAAATCTTTCTTAAAATAATAATTTAATAAGTCTACTAAAAATAGATTATTCAAAAAACATTATTTATTTTTATTTGATAAAATAAGAGAGATATATAATTAACTTAAAAAAATAGTTTTAATAAAATATAGGGTTAAACAAAACCCTAACATTCTATTAATTAGTCGAAAATAATATGATTTCAACCGTGTTCAATATTTAATACTTATTTTTTTTAATATTTAAAATTTTATATAAAATCTAAAAGTAATACTTTAAATAATAAAAGTAATAATAAATATGTGCCTGGAACTGATAAAAATTTTAAATGAATTTAGGAGAAATATATATGATAAAAAATCGTGTTCAAACTTTTTATCCTCCTAAAGGAGGTGAATTGATGGTGAAAATGCTTGTTGACTGCATTATATTTTTAGCAGCCACATATATTTCTAGCAAAATCTAGTTAGAGATATCAAGCATTTTCTGATTAAAAATTTGATATGAATCAAGGAAGATTAGGTTAATAGTTTTCAAGTTGAGCCAATCGATGAAAAAGAAGCAATGAAGCGGAGTTTTAATTTGTGACATGCTCCTTGTAAAATTGATATGATAATCAGGGTGGATTCACCATCCACCACACCATCACTTAAATATTGCCCAGATAAACATTCTCAATACCCTTTTCAAGCGCAATCTCCTTTGCCTTAAACAGTATTTCAGGCCTTGTAGGCTCAATGTCATCCATCTTGTAATATGGAAATGCCCTTGAGAAATGTAGAGGCACTTCAGGACCCAACTCATCCACTACAAAATCACACAATGCTGAAATCTGTGAGATTGAATCATTGTAATCGTTGATTATTAAATTTGTCACTTCCAAGTGTTTTCCTTCCAGGTATATTCTTCTTAAATTGTCCAGCACCACATCAAGATCTGCCCTGCAGACCTTCTTGTAGAATTCTTCGGACATTGACTTCACGTCAACGTTGAATGCGTCGACAAATCCTAAAACCTCGTTGAGTGATTTGTCTGAAAAGTACCCGTTTGTTACATAGATTACCTTGAGGTTTTTCTGCCTTGCAAGTAGGGAAGTTTTCTTGTTGAAGGGTAAGTGTATCGTAGGTTCATTATAGGTCCAAGCAATTGACTTGCAATTGTTGTTAAGTGCATTTTCCACAATCGCCTCGGACGTTATCTTGAAGCCTCTTGAATATTTATTGTATTCATGTGATATCATATAGTTCTGGCAATGCAAACATGTCATGTTGCACCCAAAACCTCCGATCGAATATGTGAAAGTCCCAGGAAGAAAATGATTAAGCGGCTTCTTTTCAACCGGATCTGGGCTTAATGATGAAACAATCCCATAAGACTCATCATGAAGTTCCCCATTTATGTTCTTGTGCTGCGCACATATCCCGACATTGCCGTCGGCTATCTTGCAGTAGTTCGCGCAAATCTCACATCTAATTTTCTGGGTCTTGGAACTCTTCTTGTATAAATCGCTACTCACTAACATAATGCTCATAACCTTCATTTCTTATTCTTTCGACAAAACCGTTTTCAAGTGTCAGCTCCACAACATCGGAATCGGTGACCTCGCCTATGACAATGCAGTCAATCGGTAATTTCTCCAGATTTTCCTTTGATATTGTGAACAGCAGCTCAAAGTCCTCCCCGACATGAAGAATCAAATCGAGGTAATCTAGGTTCAGCTTTTTCGCAGTTGACTTGTACTCGTCGGTGATGGCAAGCATTTCCTCATAAATCATGAAGCCGAAACCGTCCCTTTTGATTGTGTACAGCTCGCTTGCAAGCCCGTCAGTGATGTCTGTGGCTGAGGTGGCATAATCCCTTAGGATCAATCCTTCCCTGATTCTTGCTTCAGGCTTCAAGGCCTTTTTAACATAAACATTATCCAAAACATCAAGCTCAAAGCCCAAAGCCGCATGGCCAATCGGACCTGTAACGGCTATCAAATCCCCCTTATTGTAGGTGTCCTTCATCAGTGGCCTGTCCGTGAGTCCCATGGCTGTTCCGGTGATTATGATTTCCGATGCCTCATTGGTGTCGCCGCCAATCAAGGGTATCCCGTAATAATTGCAGCCCTGGGTCACCCCATCGATTATCTGCTTAAAGTGACTGATTTTCAAATCCTTTGGAAGGGCAATCGCCAACAGAAATCCCAAGGGTTCAGCACCCATCGCAGCAAGGTCGCTGACATTAACCGTGACTGCCTTGAAGCCCATGTCGAAGTAGGACATGTTGTCTGGAAAGTGCCTTGACTGGATCAGCATGTCACATGTTGAAATCAGGTTGGTATTATGAAATGATGTGATTGCAGTGTCATCCGGCGTTATAGTGCTTGAATGGGAGATGATGTATTTTATTAATTCCTTTTCACCAATATCTGAGACTTTGAGAGTCATGAATATTAGTATAATTTTTAAATTTAATAAGTTTTAAGAAAAAAGGATAATAAATGAGGAAATTTAAACAATTCCTTGTGCGGGAATTTAGGTGAAACCATCCTATTTTAGCCTATTTGATAATTATTAATCTGAAAGCATTAATTAAAAATTGAACCAGTTAATGCAAAAAATATACTGAAATCATTAGATGTGGCTAAATAGGACATGCATCATTAACAGTTCCAAGTTTACCTAATCGCCGAATTTAACCTTCCAGTTATCGTAATCATGAAAAATTTATATGCTAAAAATAGCATATATTAATTAAACAAATAAATAAGAAGTTTTTTTGTATTATGAAAATTGAAAAATGAAAAAAGCAGATGTTGACATGTGGATAAGACAATATTATACCATGGAAGTAATGTGGAAGTGCCTTTTCCGCGTATTCTACAGAATGGTTTCTACAAGGATTTCAGTTATGGCTTTTACTGCACACTATTTGAAAAACAGGCAAAACGATGGGCCATGACAAGGAAAGGAGAATCAGTTGTAAATTTATATGAATATGTGCCGAATGATAATTTAAACATCCTGAAGTTTGAAGAAATGTGTGAAGAATGGTTGAATTTCATTGTAAATTGTAGAAATGGCTAGAACATAATTATGATATAGTGGAAGGACCTATGGCAGATGATCAGATTTGGAATTACATTGAAGGATTCATTGAAGGCAACATTTCAAGAGAAGCATTCTGGGAATTGGTGAAATTTAATTATCCGACACATCAAATTTGCTTCAACACTGAAAAAGCACTAAACACATTAACATTTAAAGGAAGTGAACTATTATGAAGAATAAATATTTTCCGGACGAAGATATTAAAATCAATGACCTGTACTTTATTTGTTATATGATAGAAAGAGTGGCAAGACATATAAAACAAAAAAATAAATATGTTGTCAATGCGATTGGAAGAGATGGACTATATCATTTGATTAGCTGTGCAGAGGCATTGCATTGCGAAAATCCCCTGAAGGTGGAATCAGATTGGATTAATGATTACGAACTTGAAAATGGAGATTATGACATTACCTCTGTTGATGAGGAACTTGCCCCAATCATTCCAACACCCCTTGATATGGGCGCAGTATATCAGCGCTTAATCATAAATACCCTATCCTCAAAAGAGGATTATGTTGACGGCATTATAAGAGTATATAATGATGACATATGTGATGTGATAGACAATTATAACTGCAGCGCTTTCTATGAGCCTTCTTATGTGATAGCCCGAGCTTATCAAAACGGAGGCTTTTAAAATTAAAAAAATATAAAAAAAGTTAAAATCACCCAATATCAGGGCTTTTCATCAAGCAAATCGGGAGTTTTTGAATTCTTTTTGCTGATGACTTTACGGCCGGTTGTGGCTTCCAGTTCTCTTCGGGCATTGCCTGCAATATTTCCACCACGTTTAGCTACATCACGACTTTCCTCAAAACCATCAGGATTTTCAGCTTTGCTGATTTCAGTAGTTGATGCCTCTGCCAGCATGTTTAAAATTAGTTCCATGTTAGTCATGTTGTCTCTCAAGCCCTCCTTTTTTAGGCCCTTGTATTGCTTGTATTCCTTTGTTGACATTCCAGACCATGCTTTTGAAATGTCATCAGTCAATATTGCATATTCAATTCCCTTTTCAACGCCAACCCTATCCCATTCGGCTGTTAATTCCTTTCGAGTTTCAATACCCCTCATCCTTTGAGTGATCCATTCTTCAGAATAACCTTTCCTACGGTAAGTGTCGATTGCCCTTAACATTGCAATTTCAGGGTCTGCTACTTCCTCAAGCCTTTCCTTACCAACTTGAGCCAACCATTGTTTGAATGGTTCTGCTTTAGGTGAAGGGACTGATTGAATGAGTCTTAATAATTGTTTAGTTGTTGCAACATCAGTTAAACGCATTTTACCGTCTTTAGCAGGCATTTTCAAACGGTTACAATTTGTAACCAGTTCACTACCCTCATCTTTTAACCTCTTTTTTAACACTTTCCAATAATTTCTAGGATTTTTACTTCCACTAAGAACAGCAATTACATCTATTACTGAATAGTAGTAATCTTCTATTTCAGGATCCCATTTTGTCCTTATTTTATATTCTTCAAATAATTTGATAGCATACTTTTCATCCATAATTTTTCCTCCTTTCAATTAATTATGAATAAATATTCGTCATTATATTTATTTTAAAACTTTATATAGTTTTTGTTGGAAATAAAAGCAATATTTCGAGGTGAGAGGAATTTTACGAACTCACTACAATATTTCATATTGAAAGCAATATTACACAATCGCAACAATTGACAAATTATCCATTCACACGCATAATCAGAAGCATGAAACTGAAAAAATATTGGCATCTATTTTTTCATTTTTAAGAAATTCAGCTAAAAATGCTACACTCCCCAAAAGAGATGGTGTAAAGAATTGAAATTAGATGGAACTACTCCAATTATTTAAATTAAAAAAAAGAATGAAGATGGCTAAAATAACTGTTGAAATTCATCTATTCCAACACTTAGGTGCCTATTTCTATTATCAAAATTTCAATATAAGATTTCAGAACTACAAGTGTTCTGAAACCCTGTCTTTAATGATATCGTACAGACGTGGGTCGATTCCCAACGGGTCGGTAAGTATGATTTCACCGTCAAACTCAAAGCTTTCTTCATCATGGTCATGATGGTGGTGATGATGTCCGTGACCGTGGTGGTCATGGTCGTGTCCGTGTCCGTGATGGTGGTGATGATGACCACCTGAGATTGATTCCGGGTCAAAATCGCTTTCTATACCAAGCAATCCTGGAATGTCCCTTTTGGTGTGAAGACCGTGTGCTACGAATACCGGAACAACAATTATTTTGTCAAGGTCATTTTCACTGGTTAACTTGTTGATTGTTTCAGGTATTCCCGGTTTTCTGATTTCCATAAATCCGTATTCCACTGGAAGGTCTGGAAATTCCTCTGCATACATTTCCTTATAAGCTTTAATTACTTCTTCACCATCATCAAGTCTGGAACCGTGGCTTAAAAGTAAAATTCCTGTTTTTTTATCAGACATGTTTTATCTTCCATTATTAGTTTTAAGTTAAATTCAGTTAAGTTATCTTGAGAAAAAAATTTTTCAAAAAAATATATGAAAAATTATAATTTTTCATCTATCATACTGATTAGGATATCTATTAGAATATCATCGGCTTTTATAGGCTCAGGGTAGAGTATTTCACCGTCAAAGTCCACTGGAGTCAAATCATGACTGTGGTCATGACCGTGTCCATGTGAGTGTCCGTGACTGTGTGAGTGCTCATGCTCCTCCAAAAACCCTAAAATGTGCGGAATGTCATGAGTTGTATGCATTCCCGGTGCAATAAAGACCGGTACAACTACAAGTCTTTCCAAATCGTTTTCATCAACAAGTTTATTAATGGATTCAGGTATGCTTGGACCGCACAATTCCATGAAACCAAAGCTTGACGGCAATTCGCAGGTTTTCTCGAACTTATTGTATAGAGCGGTTGCGAATTCCTTGTTGTAGTTTAATCTGGAACCGTGAGTTACAAGTAATACACCAGTTTTAACATCACCTAGTTTGGACTCAGCCAAAGCTTCTTCAATTCTTTTATCAATAATATCCAATAGCTCATCCCTTGGTCCGATTGAACCTAAAAGCTCAATTTCACCGTCAAAGTCAACATCATCAGCGATTGACAAGTAATGTTCAGGCGGATAGTTGCCGTCAGGACATCTAGGATCGACTTCAAGGGGTTCAAGACCCAATAGCTGCGGGATGTCAATGTTGGTATGAATGCCTGGAGCCAAAAAGACAGGCAGTGCAATGATTTTGTCCAAATCATCCACTTCGTCTTTAAGTATCTCCACAGCCCCTGCAATTGTTGGTTCTGACACTTTCATGTAACCGATTTCAGCTGCAAGGCCGGTTTTTTTGATGAATTTATCCTTTATCTCAACAAATACCTCTTCTGCGTAAGGCAGGGTGCTTCCGTGGCTTACGAGAATTACACCGGCATTATTTGATAACTTTGAATTTATATCCATAGGAGATTACTCCGTCTTCTCCATCTTCTCTAACTCTTCTAAATACCATTTCGACATCGTCGCCGATTTCAAGGTTTTCCACATCACAATCTACCAATTGTGAGGTTAGTTTTGCACCTTCTTCAAGTTCAATGACTGCAACAGCATATGGTGCTGCTTTCTTGAAGTCATCAGGTGCGGATCTGATTACTGAGTAAGTGTAAATTTTACCTTTTCCTGAAAATTGGAAAGGTTCAAGGTCTCCTTTTCTTCTACAGTTAGGACAAACTACACGAGATGGGAAAAACAATTCACCACAAGTGTTACATTTAGAACCTATAAGATTATATCTCTGTTGAATATGACGCCATGTTCTTACAGTGTCTGACATGTAATGCCTCCATAATTTTTAATATGTATAATTTATCCGCAATAATATAAATAAGTATTGAAAGTATTAACTAAATCGGCTTTTTTTAAAAATAGTATTAATTATTTAATTAGATAACCGTCCTGATGCAGAATATGAAATCACAATATTGACATGAAAACAACTCCATTACAATATTGCATTTGACCTGTAAAGGATTATATGATGATATTTCACTTTTGCACAAAATCATACAGTCGCACTTCAACAATTAATTTATAAATTACAGGTTAAATTTTTAAAAATGAAAAGAAAAAAGCTAGACTCAAAAGGAAATATTATCGTTGGAACAACTGCAATTCTAATTGTTGCACTGCTTTTAATCTGCATTTTTGTTGCAACAACCGTCAATTTCATTCAAAATTCAAATCTTGAAAGTGAGGCCAATGATAATTTCAAGTATATCATTGAAGACTATTCAAGGAATTTGGAAGTGCTTGGAAGGGATTCAATTGCTGAGGCAACACAAAAGGTTTACAATGGACTTCCAGTTCGTGACAGTGAAGACCAAATCAAGAAGAACCTGGCCAAGCGTTTAGTTGAAAAAAATGAGGAATACAAAAAGAGGTACGACATTGACCTGACCTCGGAGCCTTTATCGGTTGAACCGACCGATTCACCATGGAAAGTCTTGTTCAAAGTAAAGTTGAATGGCAAGAAGGATGGTGAAATGTTTTCACAGATTGTTGAAAGCAACTCTTCGATTGAGGGCCTAAGAGATCCCCTTCCTATTGCCAAGCTTACAATAGCATCGGGAGTGATGGCATATGATGACAAGATTCATTACAAGACTGCTTTATCTGCATACATGCTCCTGCATCATTTTGACTCTCCCGAATCATATATTGAGGCAACAGCACCTTTAACCATGAAAAAATGTCCATATGACCCTTATGTTCATCATGGCGATCCCAATGTCTTAAGGGATTGTCTCGATACAGGCTATTTTCATGAAAGCGCCGATGGAAGCTGTTATCTGTGCAGACTGGAGGGCAAGGGCAAATGTCCTCATTACGGCATGGAAGTCTTTATACAGACACATACTCCATTGGGCAATGAATCGCTGTCATGTTCGGATCATGTGGTGTTTGCAGACCATTACAACGGCCAGAAAATTGACCCTGATGACTGGGACAGTCTGATTTTGGATTCATCACACAGAAAAAAATACGGGTTGAATGGAAATGAAAGTTATTGAAATAAGCATAATACTGGTTATACTTCTGGTAATCTTTGGCGTGATTTTAACATCAGTTGAAAACACAGCAGATAAGGTTATCAGTGAAGTGGAAGCAAACAATATGGAAAAGCTGGTCAGTGAAGTTGTGGACAATCTTATCAATAATCCCGGTGTTCCCGATGATTGGAATAAAAATGGAAAAGGAACACCCGGCCTTGCAGTTGTCAATGATGCCGGGGCCACCATTCCAAACAGCGTATCGTATGATAAACTGATAGCCCTTGGAGATTACTATAATAAATTTGTTTACCAGAAGCTGTTCTCCTCGAAAATTCACTCATCAATCGAACTCATCCCACAAGGGAGCAGTATTTCAAGTGTAAAAATTGGTGAAACGAAATACGGAGAGGAGATCTTTTCACTGACAAGGCTTGTTAAATGTGACTTTTACAAAAGCTATGTATTAAAGGACTTTCAAAATGAGGGAAAATGCAACAAGCATCACCTTCAGGATGAATGCAGTTGCGATTACTTTAAAATCTTTAAGGGCAACATTAAAAAATCGGATTATTATCTGCTGATTGATGACAGCGAAACATATGATTTAAAATATATCGTTGACACCACAAGGGTCGTGAAGGCAAAGCCATGGCAGACAAGCATATCCGATACTATTTATTTAAATAACGAAATTGAGTTTTATGACGATACCAGCGCTATTGTATTTGTTCATCTGGACAATCCCGATGCCAAAGCGGTGCTCGTTAGCGTTCCTAAAAACTTCAACAAGGAACATTTGAATTATGATTATTTCAGGACAAACGAGTGTCAGCTGATTTTTAAGGCATGGTATTAAATCAAAACACCCAATAATAGCAGGGAAACTGAAATCAGTATGAGACTTGAAATGGAATCGGTGATGCTTGTTGAAATTGGAATCACAATATTGTCAGGGTCAAGATTGTTGTTGTAGGATGTTACTGAAACATAATAAACGATGATAACCATTATTGTAACCAGAATTACACCGGATAATGTTGATATCTCAAGTATCTTATCAAATCCTACACCAACGACACCCAAGGCGAATGAAGACCCTTCAGCCAAAAGGCCTATCAATGGGAAAACAATTAGTGCCAGAATAAAGCTTATGATGAAGTTATGAACGGACTCTCCCTGCGGCCTTTTGAAAGGCTCTATCAAACCTGAGTGAAGACCGGATGATAATCTTGCCCCCAAAATGCTTATAAGGCTTCCGCATTCACCAGAAAATAGAGGAAGCAATGTTAAAAGACTTGGATTGGTGAGCAATGTTTCAACTGCTGAATTCAATATTCCACCTGCAGCTCCACCTAAAAATGAGCATAAAAGCAATACTGGAGTGGACTGCTTTAAAATTGTATTGGTTTCATCGGACAATCGATAGCAATAAATAAAGCTAGCAATAACTGCAATTAAAATAACTATTAAAACACAATCTTTAAATATTACGCTGAAGTCCATTGTATGGAGGACAAACACTGACAATATTATAGCAGGCAAAGTGAACAGGTCTCCGAATGCGGCAATGATTGGGCTTGTGATGTTGTCGGGATCCCATCCATGTTCAAAACTTTTAAATGATACAAACATTGTGATTGGAAGCATTATCAGATTTGAAATTACACCTGCAATAACGCTTATCAATATAAAATCAATAAGATCCATTGATGGCTGGTGCAGTAGAATACACAATACCTTGGCAATTATAGCCAAAAACAATGATAAAACAAGTGTCAAAACAAATGATGAGAATATGTTATAGTTCAGCTGTTCTGAAAATTCGAATTTCGGTGATATTATACCGATGTGAAGGTTTGTTGACAGCCTTGATGCAAATGAACCGAAAATGTTTCCTCTCATTCCGATTGCTCCTGGAATTATTACCAATAATCCAGGGAATGCCTCAAGGAAAAAGGTCATCTTACCTAAAATGACACCTGCGCATAAATCGCCAATGGCACAAATCAGCAGTGCCAAAAGGCTTTCCTTTATCACTGAACTGTGCTCTGATACAAAATCAGGAAATGTTGAAAATACAGATAGTGAACTGCGAATCTTCTTCTGCTGGTCTGTCACAAATATCACTACCTAATATCATTTTAATCAACTCTAATCTTCGTCTTCTAATTCTTCTGGAATATCTTCAAGTGAACAGGTTCCAGCAGCCAGTTTTTCAAGCAGGTCGGCACCTTCGTCTGTTCCTTTTAAAATCAATGTGTCATCTGATAATAATGTTGTATACTTATCCGGACCGTAAATCCAGGATACGCCTCTTCTTATTGCAATTACTCTCATACCAGTACGGTTTACCAGGAGTAAATCTCCTAAGGTATTGTTAGCCAAATCTGAATTTTCATCGATTGTAACCCTTACAATACTTTTATCGGATTCTTCCATAACCATCTTAAATACTGGGTGTGGTTTAAACCCGGTTATTACCAAATCAGCCAAATCTTTAGCGGCGTTTGCTATACTTTCAGCGGCTTCCGCAATTTCCAAAAGTGCTGTAAGTTTTTCTGCATCTTCATATGATCGTGCCGCCACCAGCGATTCCTTTTTGATTTCGTAATTCATGGAGTTAACTTCATTTTCCAATGCTATGACCTCTTCAGCAGCAGCCTTACTGTTGAATAGGATTGCTGAGTAGGCCAAGTCAACCATTAACTCCGACATATTTTTCATTTCGATTAAAAGATTTTTGATTGACAATTGTAATTCTCCTAAAGATCATTTGGATTAGTTTTTAATAAACAAGCTTTTCTAAGCTTCAATAAGGTTTTTTTCTTGGTTTTTAAATCATCAACTTCCTCAAGGATGTTTTCTATAGGCTCCCTTAGGTATTCAACTGTTTGCTTTTCATGCAGCCAATGGCAATTTGTACAGTTCCAAACACCCTTGCCCTTAATCCATTCCCCTCCGGTTGCTGAATCTCCACATGGATAAAATGGACAGTAGCAGAAATCGCAGTACTGGCCGTCAAAGTGACATGGGTAAAATTCACATTCCCTGTTTGGTCCATGTGCAACTTCGCCATTTAAAAATTTTTCATAGTGATTTTGTGATAACGGATGAATCTTGGAGCGGATAACATATCCCCTTGGAGTTATCAGCTTGTCATCCTGAATGTAGGTAATGTCGTTTCCAACTATCAATGTGCATGACATGTTTACAATGTCTTCTGTTAAATCCTTGATTTTGACGATTGTTGTTTTTGGCGGTTCATGGGTACTGTCAATGATACCTATCAATGCATCTTCTCCTTTAATATCCAAAACAGATTGTTTGAACCTTCTGAAAGGTTCTTTACGGGTCTTGCTTATAGGGTTGTATATTGCAACAATGAGGTTTGCTTCAAGAGCATATCTTAACTTCTTTTCAATTTCAGACATTGGTGTTAAGATATTGCTTAAGCTTATTGCTGCAAAATCGTGTAAAGGAGCACCCAAATGACTTGATGCATAGTTAAGAGCGGACACTCCCGGATAAACCTTTATTTCAACATCTTCATATTTGCTCACTATCTGATATAAGACATTTGCCATTCCAAAGACTCCAGGGTCTCCGGAACTGATTAATGAAACGGTCTTGCCTTCATGACTTTTTTGAATGGCATACTCTGCTCTTGCTATTTCATCGCCCATTCCTTTTTTAACTATTTCCTTGTCCTCAATCAAATCCTCAATTTGGTTGACATATTTCTTATATCCAATTATGACATCAGACTCTTCAATAGCTTTTAAGGCTCCTAAAGTCATGTTTTCTCGGTTTTGACCTATTCCAATTACATTAATCATTATATCACTAGTACAATTTTAATACAGAAGTTATTGTAATCGTATTTTCATCCACCCTCAAACCGTTTTCCTTGTAACTGGCCTGACCGGTTGCTATTACCTTAAAGGACGGATCCTGACTAATTACAATCTGACCTGAGGTTGAGTTCGGTGAAGCATATCCTAAGGCTTCAATATTTACTGTGAAATTCTTATTTTCAGTATCTTCAAATGTAGTTATATTCATTGAATCCACATTGACTCCATCAACCTTGGACAGCGTTTCCATCTTAATGGCCACTTCCTTTTTATTGGTAATGTTTACTGGACTTGGGTCTTTGATTAAAGCTTCATTCACTTTTTCGGGACTGAATATTTCCTTTATTTTGGAAACCTGCATATCCATCAGCCCCTGAATGTTTGGAGCTTCAGCTGTAACGATAGTATATGAACTAAAAAGACCTAATTCAAAAAATACAATGAATAACACTATTATCAATACAACTCTTAGTATCTTATTTGCCATTTTATCACAATCATGAAATCTTTTTAAATAGATTATATAATATTTTAAATTATATTTTTAATATATAATAAACCTAACTCAAATTCACATGTTAAAGTCAATATTGACTTTTAAAATTCTCAAAGTTTATTAACATAGAAAAATAAATTTTTTATCAATATGTCAACTAATAAAATCCTATTGAAATTTGCAAAAAAAGGAATAAACCTATCACCTGAAGCTTATGACAGGGTCATTAATGCTGAAAATCCTACAGATTTTGCATCTAATTTAATAGTTAAACTAAAAAGCGATAAATTTACATCAAAGGATTTGGTTTCAGTTAGCGGTGAAACTGTCGATGAACTAATCGGCAATAAGACAGCCCCTGAAAGTGACAGTCAGGACACTTTAGTCAAGACTGCACAACCTGAAATCAAGAGGGAAGTTCCAAAAAGCATTGATAAAACACCAAATCAGAGTAAACCTATTGTCAAACCACAAACACAATCAAAAACTCAACCTAAAGATATAAAACCTGTTGATAAAACACCACAACAAGCACAAACAAAGCCTGCTGAGAAAAAGGCAGATGAAGTTAAAAAACCGACTTCAATTGACAATCTTAAAAAGGACAGTGACAAACCTGAAGTTTATGTTAACGAAGCGATTCAGGAAGCTTCAGAAACAATCAAGGATACAAAAATTAAGTTTAAGCGTAACGAGCAGAAAATCAATGCTCAATATGATTTTAAAATCATTCAGGACACAAGTAAAAAGTCATACACCAGCGGTGAGATCGAAAACCTTATAGCATATTTCAAAAGCAGGTATGAAAAGCTGGCAAACATCCTATCCAAAAGACCTGAGCTTAGAAATTTCACAAAAATCAACGATATTGATGATGGAATGGACAGCTTAAGTTTAATACTTATGGTTCGTGAAATCAGAACAAGTAAAAACGGCCACAAGATTGTTGAATTTGAGGATGATACAGGCAACATTTCCGTTTTGTTCTCACACAACAATGAGGAACTTTTCAGAGAAGCTGAAAGGCTTGTAAAGGATGAGGTGGTGGGCGTTATTGCAAACAAGAGTGATGATCCAGGCTTTGCATTCGGCCAGCAGATTATAAATCCTGGAGTCCTGAGAGTTCCCGACAAGGAAATGGACTTTGGAATCGTTTTCTTATCAGATGTTCACATTGGAAGCCTGACATTTCTTGAAGATGCATTTCAAAGGTTCATCGATTGGATAAACTGTGAAGCGGGTGATGAGGAGCAAAGAAGAGTTGCAGAAGATGTCAAATACCTGATTATCGGAGGAGATATTGTGGATGGTATCGGAGTATATCCTAACCAGGACAAGGAACTTGCGATTAAGGACATTACCGAACAGTACAATGAGGCAGCAAGGTTTTTAGGAAATATCAGAAGCGACATCAAAATCATTATCGCACCTGGAAACCACGATGCATCTAGAGTTGCGGAACCTCAGCCTGCCGTTCCTGAAGAATACGCCAAGGCACTGTATGAGCTTGACAATGTGGAATTCATATCAAATCCGGGAGTCGTGTCACTTGATGGAATAAATGTCCTCATTTACCATGGACGCAGCTTTGACGACATGGTAATGGCAGTTAAGGACTTTGAATATGAAAAAAGCGATGTCATAATGGAAGAATTATTACAGAAACGACATTTAGCTCCATTATATGGTGAAAGAACTCCGCTTGCTTCAGAACTTGAGGATTATCTTGTAATCGATGAGGTACCTGACATTTTCCACACAGGCCATATTCACATTAACAGTTACAGGAGATTCAAGGGTGTTCATATGATCAATTCTGGTACTTTCCAGACACAGACAGAGTTCCAGAAAATTTATAACATCAACCCTACTCCTGCTGAAGTTCCTGTAATTCACAAAGGAAAGTATAGACATTTCAAATTCTTATAAGAGGTTATCAAATGAAAAGAAATATAGCAGAAATCATTGACGTTTCAAATGAAGTTTATGACAAGGGACTGGTTTCAGGCAAATCAGGTAACATCAGTGCCAGATTCGGCAACGTGGTTGCAATCACTCCAACCCTAAAGTCACTCTCACAGCTTGAAGAGGAGGATATTGTTTTGGTTGATATGGATGGCAATGTCCTAACCAAGGGTAAACCATCTTCAGAGGTTAACATGCACCTTGAAATCTACAAGAAAAGGTCAGATGTTAATGCAATAGTGCATACCCATTCGCCATATGCCACAGGATTTGCATTTTCAGACAAGAAACTCAAAAGGCTTGAGGGCTTTGGACCGATTAAAAATCCTTATTTAAGCTACATTGAATATGAAAAGCCGGGAAGTGACGAGCTTGCCAAAGGTGCAAGTGAAGGTCTTGGGGATGAGGATGTTTTAATATTGAAAAATCATGGTGTGATTTGTGTTGGTGACAGTCTAAAAGAAGCTATGCTTTTAGCGGTCTTTGTTGAGGAAACTGCAAAAATCCAATTCATTTCATTAATGTTAAATTCAGTTGAAGATTAGATTGTATCTTCATCTGAAATTACATCGGATTTGTTTCTGCTTTTCATTCCTTCTTCAATCATTTTTATGATTAATCCGGATAATGAAGTTTCCTCATCAATTGCTATTTTTTTTAATTCTTTTTTCAAATCTTTAGGTAAGTTTATTGTAGTTTTGCTTATATCTGACATGTATAATAATTCATTTTAATTTAATATAAATTTTTCTAAAAAATATCTTTTTACCAAAAACTATTTAAAGATATTACAAACATATATTACATTTAATAATTATATTTTACTTATTTTAATTATTTTATTTTGGAGGGAGTATAAATGAGTAATCAAGCAATCGAAGAAGTATGTGAAATTCTTGACTATATTTCAGATAATAATACTGTTCCTCGTAATATAAGAGAAGCAGCTAATCAGTCTGTTGACTTATTAAAAGATGAAGAACAAGATCAATCTGTAAGAATCAGTACTGTCCTTGGAAAATTAGATGAAATCAGCAATGATCCTAATATTCCAGTTCATGCAAGAACTTTAATTTGGGAAGTTTTATCTAAATTAGAAGCTATCTAATTTAGCTTTCTCTTATTTTACTATTTTTTACAACTATTTTTTTAAACCAGCATCATTATTGCTTTCATTTCGTAAAATTTACTTTATTTAACATCAAATCTTTAAATGCGATGAGTTACATACCATATATTGAAATTAAATGATTCAAAAAGCTGAACAAATATTTATCCGATTAAAAATGTAGAAACTGACACATTAAAACTGAAAAATTTCATATCTGATAATTTAGATATAATTTGTGAATTTATTAATAAGGATATTGAACTTAAAAAAATAATTTTTCAACTTCCAGATATTATTAAGCAAGCAGTTTCCTATTATAATTTATCAATCTAATTTTTTGATGAAATTCAGGATGAATTTACCCAATTAGAAATAGAAATATTTGTTAAACTTGATCCAAAATCATCACTAGACATAGAACAACAACTAGAACATAAGTTATATCAATTATTCCAATGGGATTCAGTTGACAAAATTTTACTTATAATGGAGTGATATCATGTCTAAAAAGGGAGTTGATTGGAATAAGTTTAATAGTTTATTATATTCTTTTATCAATGAATATGATGAAGCCAAACAAAGAACTGGTGTGAGTAGATATTATTTTTGAACTTTCTGTACTGCAAGAGATTTTATCAACGATAACAATATTTCTTAAATGATAGGTCTGAATAGTAAAATTATTAAATAAATTGAATTAATTTGAAACGGCAACCGCAACTGTAACGCCGTCATATGATGTTTTTTTATAAATCAGCTTTGATTCAAAACCTGCCATTATCAGTGCTGAGGGTTCACAAACGCCATATATTCCAAATTTTGAATATACGAATTCAGATTTATTAACATCATTTGACTGGAATAGCTTCAGTTTATCGATATCTACAAATTCAACAGGTATATTGAGTTTTTCGGATAATTCCAATATGCCTTTTTCATCTTTTTTTATTTCGGCTGAACATAGCAGATTCACTCTTGAGGGATTAATGTTTAAATCATTCAATGATTTTTTAAACCCTTCATGGATGTATTTGCACTCTTTTCCTCGTCTGCAGCCAAGTCCGACAACCACTTTTCTTTCATTCAATATTAATTCATGTTCACTAAGGCTAACATGGATTTCATCAGGTTTTATTTTTGATGAGTAAAAAATTGAAACATCAATTTCAAGTGTATTGTCATTGAGATATTCAAACAGATAGTCAAAGTTTTTGTTTGGATTTACGGTCAGTGAAATTTCACGGCCCTCCAGGATGGCCTTGTTGAAAAACAAGATCTCCTTTGTGTCATTTATAGACAGATAAAGGTCACGTGCCATAACGTCAATTCCCAGCTTATTGTTAACATCTGTTGATGTTGTAATTACAGGTGTTGCACCAATCAAATCTGCAATTTTACCTGCCAACTCGTTTGCACCACCCAGATGGCCTGAAAGTGTGGATATTGCAAATCTTCCATTATCATCAATGTTTATGACAGCCGGATCTGTAACTTTGGATTCAACTAACGGTGCTATGGACCTAATCAGTATTCCTGAAGCCATTATGGCAACTATCGCATCATATTCATAAAACAATATTGGAAAATGTTTTTTAACGTTTTTATGGTACAGGTCACATTTTATTACTGTTGAATCTGAGTCAAGCTTTTCTTTTAATGTTAAAGCCAGCTGTTTACCATTGTCTGATACTGAAACGATTGCAATTTTCATAATATCACATATAATAAAGTAAATAATAATATAATTGTAATTGTATATAATATAATAGTTAATTTGGATAGGTTGACTGCCTTTGAAATGTCATCCCTTGTTATATCCTTATTGTCATCGCCTAAAATATATGTGTCCTTTTTTATCAGCTGAATGTTCAATGCTCCTGCTGTTGTTGCCATGGTGTATCCTGAATTTGGTGATGGACATTTTCGTGCATCCCTTAACATGACTCTGTAAGCGTTTTTGCCATCAAGTCCTAATAGATAGGCTGAAATAACAACAAATATTCCCGCTATCCTTGAGGGAATATAATTTAGGATGTCATCAATTTTTGCCGGAACAAAACCAATATCTATAAGCTCATCAGTCTTATATCCAAGCATTGCATCAAGGGTGTTTGAAATCCTGTAAAACATCGGTATCAAAAGCAGGTAAAAAATTGAATTGTCAATATGATAATGTAGAATTATTATTCCAAATATAAAATAGTAAAACACAGGTGCAACATATGAATCGGTTATGTTTTCAGTGAGACTTTCAATTGTGGCCGATACTATGAATGATTCCGTCAGTTCATCAGTGTTTCTGCTTACAAGATATGAAACATGTTGTCTTGCCTTGTCAATGCTTATGTCAAATGCCTTTTTAACGTCCACTGCCGTTTGAAGAAGCATGTTTACAGAAAATGTTGATGATAAAAGAACGGCAAATACAACAAACATTAAGACAATGTTGAAGCTTGTAATATAATAAATAACATATAATATTACACTTGAAACAATGCACACTCCCAAAACGACAAGCAGGCCCGAAAACCTGTTTTTTATGCCAATGAATCTTTTTTTGAAATAGCTTGTCAGAGATCCGATGATGACGACCGGATGAATTCTTGTTGGAAGTTCACCAAATGTTGTGTCTATCAATAATGATGCCAATAATGTAAATATAATAAATAAAAACAGTTCAAATGATGTAATACCACTTATTTTAGTTAATATTATATCATTAAGTAAATTATTATATTCAATCATAGTTTAATTTATATAATTAAAAAATAAATAATTTATTATAAATTTTTTAATAAAAGATGATATTATGAATCTTGAAGAAAATGTAAGACAATGGTTAACTGATGAAGACATCTTAAGAGAAGTCAAATATGATGAAAATGCTGATTTTCACTATATTGTAGAGTTTCCAAATGAGAATATTATGGATGTTGTTAAACCAACTGGCAAAGACTGTATAATTGTTGCCTGTGCCACTCAGGTGGCTCCTCAGCACACTGACTTGATGAAGGCAAGCGACAACAAGACCAGGAAAGATTTCATCATGGAGTTGAATTTTGGTTTGAATAATTTTTTAGTTGATTATGAACTTCAAATTGCTCAGGATATATTGCAGCAGTTTGTAATTACTGAACAAATATTTGAAGATGGTCTGACTAAAAATGAACTGATAAGAACATTGAAACGTGTTTTCAAATCAAAGTTACATTGCATATGGTTAATCGACCAGAAATTCGGCACTCCACATGTAAACACAAATGTTTCCAATCAGAATGACATGTTCATCTAGAGAGGGAGAGGTGTGTTTCAAGTGAAACACATTTGCGAATATATTCGCGAGTGAAGAGGTATGTTTCAACTGTAACCTTTGAAATTTATCTTCATTTTTCTCGCTTGTTTTTCTATTTTGAGCATGCAACATCCTTTTTTTATTTTTGCAATTTTTCTTTTCAATTTTTCAAAATTTTTTACACTTGAAATACACCCCTTGATTTTCGGCACCTTGAAGAAAATGCTTACACTTGAAATGGACCTCTCTGTCTTTATGTAAAATCGTGATAAATTTTTCAATATGAATATTGATTTTCCAAACTGTGACCTTTGAATAATTGTTTATCCCATATTTTTACACTGGAAATGCATATCTTATATTTGAAATTACACTTTTTCATATTTATTAAAATAATTCATTATTTTAAATAGATTTTGATTTAAATGTTTTTAAAAGTCTTTTAGTATATTTAATAACTTTTAAGCAATCATATTTAATTTTAAAAAGATTTTAATGATTTAATTTTTGACAGATTTTTAATTTTTAATACATTTTTCTTAACTTATAATACAAAACTTTATTTAATATCATTTTAATAGTATTAACACTGGAAATTATACTTACTACATTTTTTATATTTACTTATAATTTTAGGTGGCAATTATGGGAAACATTTTTGAGGATGAAAAATTATTTTCTAACAGGCGTAAAAATATAATTTTTAAGGACAAAAAACCTTTGGATCATAGATATTTACCGGAGAAACTTGTTCACAGGGATATGCAAATTAGACAAATAGCTAAATATTGGGTTGATGTTTTGGATGATGTAACTCCTTCAAATGTTACATTATACGGTAAAACCGGAACAGGTAAAACAGCAGCTTCCAAATTTGCACGTGAACAGCTGATTGAAGCTGCAGGCAAGGTAAACATTTTTGTTAAAATCGAATATATAAGATGCACAGATTACACTACCGAATACCAGGTCATTGCCGAGTTATGCAACAGACTAGGACGTGATGTTCCAAGCCGTGGATGGACCAAGGCTGAAGTGATAAATGCGTTCAGGCAATTGTTCAGAACAAATGCATATGGAAAGAAACTGCATCTGATAGTTATCCTTGATGAAATTGATATCCTTCTTGACAAGGACGGCGACGGAATTTTATACACATTAACAAGAGCAGACAACATATCAGTGCTTTCAATCAGTAACTATCTTGATTTCAAAAACCTGATCAATTCACGTGTTAAAAGCAGTTTGAATGACAAGGAAATCATTTTCCCACCATATGGTGCAGACCAGCTGTCAGATATTCTCTCTGAAAGGGCTGCATTATCCTTCAATGATGATGTTCTTGAATCTGATGTCATACCGTTGTGTTCAGCAATGGCTGCCAAGGAAGAGGGTGATGCTAGATATGCACTTGATCTTTTAAAAAATGCAGGTGAACTGGCTCATGATGAAAATTGCAAAAAGGTTGAAAGTGACCATGTAAGAAGAGCCAAGGATAGGATAGAACACAATAAAATCACAGAAATAATATCCACACTTCCGCTTCAGCAGCAAAGGCTTTTGGAAGCGATTCTAACATTGACCAAACAGAAAGAGGAAATCACTTCAGGCAAGCTTTACGAATCCTACACTGAAATTTCCAAAAAGGACGCTGTAACCTACAGAAGAATCTTTGACTTTATCAATGAGCTTGAATTGCTTGGAATAATTTCAACCAATACCGTTTCACGCGGACGTGGAAAAGGAAGAACAAACATTATAAAGCTTCAATGCGATGAAACTTTACTTGAAACAGCCCTATATACTATTTAGGGTTGTTTTTTATTAAAGTTTTTAAAATTGCCATTCTCACAGGCACTGCATTTGCTGCCTGTGTGAAATACTTGTTGAACTCGGTATTGTCAACATCCGTATCGATTTCATCGATTCTTGGAAGTGGATGCATTACAATAACGTCTTTTCCTTCAAGCATCTTTTTGTTTATGATATAGGCACCTTTAATTTTGAGATAATCGTCAATATCACCGAAACGCTCCTTTTGAATTCTTGTGACATATAAAACGTCAATGTCATCAATGATATTTTCAATGCTGGTTACCTCCTCATATTCAACATTTGTTTTATTCAAGTCGATTAATACTTCCTGAGGCATTCTCAATTCTGGAGGTGACACAAGATAAATTTTAACATTTTCAAAAAGTCCCAAAGCCTGTGAGAGTGAGTGAACAGTACGTCCGAATTTCAAATCACCAATCAATGCAATCCTTAAATTGTCAATGGATCCGACCTCATTTTTGATTGTGTATAAATCAAGTAATGTCTGTGTAGGGTGCTGGCCTGCGCCGTCACCTGCATTGATTACTGGAACATTCACGATGTCTGATATGAATTTGGACACTCCTTCAAGCTCATGCCTTATCACCAGAGCATCACTGTATCCCTCAAACATCTTTGCGGTATCGGCAATGCTTTCGCCCTTGGAAACTGAACTGGATCCGCTGCTTGTAAATCCTATGCACTGTCCGTCCAGACGTTTCATTGCTGTTTCAAAGGATATTCTTGTTCTTGTTGACGGTTCAAAAAACATCAGCCCAAGGATTTTTCCTTTAAGTTCATCTGAAATTTCTCTGGATTTGGCAATGTCTTCCAGTTTTGAAGCCTCTTCAAGTATGTATTCCACATCTTCCCTTTCAAAGTCCTTAATTGAAATAATGTTTTTTAATCTGAAAATTTTAACCAACTCTTTAAATTATTCTTTCGATTGGCACAACCAATATATCTCTGGCACCAGCATTTCTCAAATCATTGACAAGTTCAAAAACTTCCTTTTCGTCAATTACAGCCTGAACAGCTACGGTTTTCTTTTCTGATAATACTTCAGATATTGTCAAACCGCCCATTGAAGGCATGACCTTTTTAACATTCTTCAGGTCATCCTCATCAACGTTCATCATTATCAGCTTTTTCCTATCGGCATCAAGCACACCCTTTATGCTTGTGCTGACAGCTTCAATAATTCCTCTTTTTGTTTTTAAGCTGTCATGATTTGCTATGAGTTTGATGGTGCTGTCTAAAATAACATCGATTATTTCAAGATGATTCATTTTAAGTGTTGTTCCGGTACTTGTCAAGTCGGTTATTAAATCTGCAATTCCTATAAATGGTGCCGCTTCGGTTGATCCGCTCAGCTTGACTATTTTCAGGTCCAAACCTTTTTTATCAAAATATTTTTTGGTCAATACCGGAAATTCGGTAGCAACCTTCATGTCTTGTGTAATGTCGTCAATAGAATTGATGTTTGACTCTTCAGGAGCTGCCAAAACAAGTTTTGTCTGTCCAAAGCGCAAGTCCAATAATTCACTTACGTCTGATTCGCTTTCCTCAATCAAATCGACACCGGTAATTCCCATATCTGCAACTCCGTCATTGACGAATTCCGGAATATCCGATGCTCTTGCAAACATCACTTCAATATCCTCATTGAATGTTTTAGAAATAAGTTTACGATTATTCTTATCTATTAATCCCAATCCAGCTTTTTCTAGGATGTTTATTGATGGTTCACTAATTCTTCCCTTGGAAGGAACGGCAATCTTGATTTTCATTGTATCCTCTTGAATTTTTTTTATCTGATATTATTATATAAATATTGTTATTAATATCTTTATTGTTTATTATTAAAATTTTAGACTTTTATTTTTAAGAATTTAGAAATTTTTATAACTCATTTTTAAATCATGGCATAATTTATCAAAATATTTAAATATTAAGATATCTTAATGTTATTTAACTTATTATTAATTTGATTAATCATAAGTTTTTTATTGAATTTTGTGAGGTGAAAATTATGTCTGAAATACCAAAAGCTCCTATCGCAAGAATCATTAAAGAATCTGGTGCTGAAAGAGTTAGCGAAGATGCAAAAGAAGAATTAGCTGCATACTTAGAAGAAGTAGCTCGTAATGTTGCTAAAGAAGCAAACAATGTTGCAAAAATCGCAAAACGTAAAACTGTTAAAGCAGATGATATTAAATTAGCTATCAAAAACTTATAAGTAGTTTTTAGCTAACCTTTTTTTATTTTTTTTTTTAAGGTGATATTATGGTTAATACTATTTTAATCAAAAATGCATTAATTTTAAAACCAAATTTTGAAAACAAAAAACAATCCTTATTAATTAAAGATGATTTAATCTCTGAAATTGCAGATGAAATAGATGAAGGCAAAGCCGGTAAAATCATCGATGCAGAAGGAAAAATCTTACTTCCGGGATTAATCAATACTCATACTCATTTATCCATGACATTGTTCAGAGGCCTCGCCGACGATTTGAGCCTTGACAGCTGGCTTAACGATCACATCTGGCCAATGGAAGCCAATCTCAACGGCGACTACTGTTATATTGGAGCCCTTTTGGGAGCGGTTGAACTCATCAAGTCTGGAACAACCACATTTTCCGACATGTACTTTTACATGGAGGATGTTGCACGTGCGGTTGATGATGCCGGCATAAGGGCGGTTCTATCTTATGGAATGATTGACTTTGGCGATGCCGAAAGAAGGGAAAACGAAATCAGGGAAAATCTGGAATTATTCAGGGCCTGCAACGGTATGGCTGACGGTAGAATAAAAGTGTTTTTAGGTCCTCACTCCCCATACACTGCTTCAGAAGAACTTCTGGTAAAGGTTCGTGAATTGGCAGACGAATACAATATGGGAATCCACATACATGTTTCAGAAACCCAAAAGGAAATCAACGATTCTATGGAAGAAAGGGGCATAAGGCCATTTGAATACCTGGAAAAAATAGGTCTTCTGGGTCCCGATGTAGTTGCAGCACACTGCGTATGGCTGAGCGATGAAGAAATTGAAATCATCAAAAAACATGATGTCAAGGTATCACACAACCCATGCAGCAACATGAAACTTGCATCAGGTGTTGCACCCGTTTCCAAATTGATGGAAAAAGGAGTTTGCGTTTCAATAGGTACAGACGGTGCTTCTTCAAACAATAACTTGGATTTAATTGAAGAGCTTAAGACAGCCAGTCTGCTTCAAAAGGTATCAACTCTTGACCCTAAAGTATTGTCTTCTGATGAGGCAATCCAAATGGCAACAATCAGGGGTGCTGAGGCTTTAGGTCTTGATTCACAAATCGGTTCAATCGAGGTCGGCAAAAAAGCGGATTTAATATTAATCGACACCAATGTTGCAAACATGGTTCCTGACAGTTCAAACATTACTTCAAATATTGTTTATTCTGCAAACGGTTCAAATGTTGACACTACCATCTGCAACGGTAAAATATTAATGGAAAATAAGAAATTGACTGTTTTGGATGAGGATGAAATTTTCGCCAAAGCCAGACAGGCAATAAAAGAATTAAAAGAAGCTATCTAGCTTCAAATTCTATTTTTTCTTTATTCATAACGATACTTTTTTTCCACTCATCATCACTTTCTGGAAAATCGCTTCTGAAGTGCGCACCACGGCTTTCCCTACGTAGTATTGCGGATTTAACTGACAGTATGCAGATTTCAACCATGTTTATCACTTCAAGGGCTGTGACCAAATCGGTATTGTATTGGGTCCTGTCGCTGACATCAAGCTTTTTAAGGTCCTCTTTCATATCCAGCAATTCTTTTAAGGCTTCATTCAGGGTTTTCTCGTCACGCACAATAGCAACCTTTTCCCACATGAGCCTTTTGATGTTGTTCTTGAAATCCTGTGGCTTGATGGAACCTTCTTTTATCAATGATTCGATTCTTGAAGCTTCACTTTTTACCTGCTCATCGTCTGTTTTAAGCATGGTGTCTTTTGCGGCCTTGGATGCACTTTCACCTGCGATTTTACCGAACACCTGTGTATCTGCCAGTGCATTACCTCCTAAACGGTTTGCTCCATGAACTCCTCCGCAAACTTCTCCGGCTCCAAAGAGGTTTTCAAGTGATGTTGAAGCGTCAGTGTCTATTTTAACGCCGCCCATGAAATGGTGTGCTGTCGGTGCCACCTCTATAGGCTCATGCTTGATGTCCACGCCAACGTTTTCAAACTGAAGAACCATTGTCTCCAGCTTTTCATCGATGTAGTCATCGTCAAGGTGTGAAATGTCAAGGTACACTCCGCCGTTTTCGGTTCCCCTTCCTTCAATGATTTCCTGATATATTGAACGGGCCACAACGTCACGTGTTGCAAGCTCCATTTTTTCAGGGGCATATCTGCTCATGAACCTTTCGCCCTCGCTGTTTATGAGCTTTCCGCCTTCGGCCCTTACGGCTTCGGTTACCAACACTCCCTTTTTGGATTCCGGTGCCACCATTCCTGTCGGGTGAAACTGTATCTGTTCCATATCAACAAGGTTAGCTCCCGCTCGGTATGCGATTGCAAATCCGTCTCCGTTTTTCTGGAAGGTGTTGGATGTTACAGGGTATAGCTGTCCAGCTCCTCCGCTTGCAAGAATAACTGATTTTGCCTGGAAATATATCAGACTTGAATCCTTGAGATTGAGGCCTGTCGCACCTATAACCTGATTTCCGTCGGTTACAAGTGAAGTGATCATTACCTCTTCGATGCATTGGATATCTCTTTTTATGATTTCTTCCTTAAGTGCATTCAGAAGTTCAGCTCCGGTACGGTCTCCCTGATAGCAGGTTCTTCTGTAGGTCTGTCCTCCAAATGGTCTTTGATCAATCTGGCCGGATTCCTGTCTGTCGAATAGTGCACCGTAGTTTTCAAGGTCAATGAGTCTTTTAGGTGATTCGTTTACAAGTATCTCCACCAGCCTTTTGTCGTTTAGATAGCTTCCACCCTTTAGGGTGTCATGCATGTGAGCGTCTATGGAGTCATCCTTGTCTACTGTTTTGAATACTGCATTGTATCCTCCTTCGGCCATTCCGGTACATCCTGAACGGAATGACAATCCTTTTGATACTATTGTTGCTTTCAGTCCTGCATCATCAACTTCAATTGCTGCTCTTGAACCCGCTCCACCAGATCCAATGATTAATACATCTGTTTGGATAGTTTTTATTTCCATTTCTATTACCCTGTAAAAAATTTTTTTATCATTATTATTTTGTATTTCATTTTAAATAATTCTTATCTTTCGATTTTCTTTTTTTAAAACTACTAATTGAATCTCACATAGGACTTGTTGAATCCTAAAACATTCGTATACTCGAATTCACAATTGTTTTCTCGTAATTTCTTGATTGTTTGAGATTCACTGAATTTATCATTAGAAAATGGGTTATATAGATTGCCGTTATCTATAAACTGGATTACTGCCTTATCCTTCATTATTCTTACTGTAATGTCGATTTCATCTACTGAAAGTTCATGTTCAAGAATGTTTTCGCATATTCCATTCACTGATGATAAGAATAGCTGGGCATTGTCCTTGAATATTGTTTCAATTTTTTCTAAAATTTCTTTAGGATATTCCTTTTTGCCTTTATGATATGTGAAATTAATATGATTTGAATCCTGAAGCAATAGGATACTTTTGATTTCATTTTTATGAGATCTTTGGAGATGTATGGCCATTCCAATATAAATTAAAATAGGCATTGTTTCAGACAACAGAATCGCAATCCATATGCCGATTCCGCCTAAAATGTGAGTCAATATCAATGCGGCCGTAATGGAAATCAGAAACTCTTCGGTAAATGTGATTATGAATGAAATCCTGTTTTGTTCAATGGCCTGAGCATAATTGGCCAAGAGATATGACAAGCATCTGCCGATCAATCCGAATGAGGTTATGCGTATTGAAAAACTAACGATTTCAACATATGTTGGATCGGTAATGTTGAACAGCTTAATCAATATATCCGGATAGACAAAGAAAAGAGCCGCAATAGGCACGCTGACAATTAGAATCTGCTTGATTGATTTTTTGATTATGTATTGCACAGCCTTGAAGTCCATTTCCTTATAGAACACCGCCACAATCGGACTCATCGCCTTCATGATTCCGGAAAGGACAATGTATACGAAAGTTTCGGAGTTGTCATATACAAGAAAAGCCAAAAGTCCCGCCGCACCGTAATAGGTGGAGCAGAGATATGTGAAAACCGCTATCTGAATTGAGAAGAAAATCTTTCCGACGACCTCTGGAGTGTTGAGAAGTATGGTTTTGAAGGAATTCAACACCTGTCCTATCTTCATTTTAGCGACTGAAACGAAATGGAAGGTACGGTTTTCACTGAACAGGTATTTTGAGATATAGACCACACCTACGGCATATCCGACAACTGTTGATAGAGCCGCTCCTTCAATTCCCATATTGAAGCCTTTTATGAATACAAAGTCGAATATTATATTCGTAATATTGGCTATCAGCACTGAATAGAAAGGCAAATTAGGATATCCGTCAGAACGAATGAAATATGAAATCACTATAATGAAACAGTTTAGCGGATAGAAGAACATTATTGAAAACAGATAGCTTTTAGCCTGATTGAAAATGTTTGAGGGAATGTTAAACATGTGCAGTATATTGTCGGCAAAAAAGAATATTGACACAATATATATTAGGGAGACTGTGACAATCCCGATAATTGAAACTGTGAAATAAAAATTGGACTTTTCCTCATCCAAATCAGATTTTGCCCTTAAGGCCAGCAAACTGCCTCCCTGACCAAAAAGGATATATAAAATGCCTGTAAAATAAAGCAAGGGAGATACTGAATTTATTGGAGAGAGCTTTGAACCTCCAATAATCATTCCAATTATTATGACATCTATAACGACTGCAATCTTTTCAGACATTACCATGAACAATGTGGGAATCAACAGCTCATAATACTTGTCCTTTAAGAATTGATATTTCCTTTCCATAATATAGTTATTTTGTGAAAGTTTATACCATATCATTCAACCAATTTTCATAAAGTGATTTTAGCCCCACAAATTCATTAAATCCTTCTTTAAATATTGTAATAAGTTCATCTAATGTATTATAATATGTTTTATATATTCTATCTTTTATTATTCTCCATAAATCTTCAATTGGGTTTAAATCTGGTGATCTTGTTGGTAAGAAAATAGGGTTGATGTTAAGTATTTCAAAAACAGCTAAACTTAAATCAGAGGAATGGATTTTGGCGTTATCCAAAACTAAATCTATTGGGATTTCAAAGGATAATAACTCACGAATAAGTGGATTATCTAAATTGGACAATAATCTTTTTTCTCTTTCCTTTTTTATTTTATAAGGATTGTTAGAATCTTCTTTATTTAGCATTTTTTTAATCTTTGCAATGGATTCCTGATTGGAATGTTTATCATTATAAAGTTCATCATTTACTTTATTTATTAAATCCATTCCATTTAATGATTTTTGAGCCAATATTCTTTTAATATATTCGTCTTCTAAATTGGAATTAGTTATTGCTTCTTCAATTAATTGTTTAGCTTCATTATTAAGCATATTTTCCATTCTGAAGTGACATAATGCTTTTACAAAATTAATTGAATCTCCTCTTTCATTAGTTTCCATGTATGAACTGCAGTTGACTCCCATAAAGCCAATTACATTGATTTTTAATCTTTCTCCGCAATGTACTTGTATATTTTTTGTATTTGGAGCATGTAAGACTCGTCTAACATTTGTTACACTTTGACAGGCAGTTTCATCCATGAAGGCTAACATCCGTCGATTTGTATCAATTATTGTTAGTTTTTTTTAAATAGTTTAACATCCTCTTCTGTGCGTCCTTCATATTTAACAAAAGGTTTTCCATAGTTTAATCCTAATTTTTTCCGTGTTATGAACCAGACATGATTATAACTAAATTTAATCTTGAATAAGGTATATATCATTTCTCGTACATCTTCAATTGTTAATCCTTTATCGCTAGTTGTGATGGCTTCATAAAGAATTTGCAATTTTTCATCATTTAATTCTGATTCAAGGCCACAATTGCTATAATCAGGCATTAATCCATCAATACCTTTCTCATTATATTCTCTAACCCAACGTTCGCCTGTTTTTCTAGAAACATTCATGATTTCAGAAGCTTTTTTTATCGTATCACCATTTTTAACCATTTTAATTAAATAGGCTCGCCGATAAATATTGTATGAATCCTTATGTTCTTTTATAAGATCATTTAAGTCATTGTCCGTTAAATGTTCTTCAATTTTTGCGACTTTCATGATTATTATATATGAACTTCATAAGGTATAAACTTTTCCAAAAAAACTATATAATATTTAATTTGCATCTATATAATTGCAATTTTTTCAATAAATGTATCTTTCTGAAAAAATCAAGAAGACATATATTCAGAACCAATCCAGGAGTTTTGATAGGAACATCTCCCGTAAATCTAATCTGAAAACAAAATCGACAAATTTTTTCTAAGAGTCTAAATCTTTATTAATTACAAATTATTAAGTTATAGTATTGAATCTATATTTCATAATTTAAAGATTAACATTTTTCTTCATAATATTGTTAAAATGAAATAATGATTAATATTTTTATTAGTTTACAAATTAATTGTATTTTTATTAGAGGTTATTTAATGAAAATTGATGGTGAAGTTACAACCGGTTTGGGAAAGGCAGCATATTTCCTGTCACAGGAATTTTACACAAGGGAGTTTGAGAAAAATCTGGGATTCATACCATACCCAGGAACACTGAACATCATCGTAAGCGATGACTACCTTGATGAAATCAATGAGGTCAAGGATAATTGTGAAAACATTATCAAGCCGGACACAGAATTCGGGGCGGTAAACTATATTGAGGCCGTTTTAAATGATGAAATTAAAGGCGCAATCGTTTTTCCGGCAAAAACAACTCATGATGAAAACTATCTTGAATTCATTGCTGAAGATAGATTAAGGGATAAGTTGGGCATTGAAGACGGTGATATTGTGTCACTTGAATTTTGATACCGCAAACTATTTTATACATGACGAATATATTTTTTAATACGTTCTCAGGGGAGGGTGAAAATCCCCACCGGTGGTGATTTTTAAAATAAAATAAGTCCACGAGCACAGGAAGTGTTGATTTGGTGCAATTCCAAAACCGACGGTGACAGTCCGGATGAAAGAGAAGATAATAGTGTATATAGTTATTTTTAACCCTGGTTCTAGTAAATATAGGAGATGTTACTATGAATCAAGAAACAAATTTAGACAAAGCATTGGAAGCCATCAGGAATGGTGAATTTGTACTAGTTTTCGATGATGATGACAGGGAAGGGGAAGTCGACATGATTATCGCTTCCGAGTTTGTAACCCCAAAATCAATCGCAACAATGAGAAATGACGCAGGCGGATTAATCTGCAACTGTCTTCACTCTGACTTTTGTGATGCGATACATTTGCCTTTCATGGTTGACATTATGGCAGCGGCAACAGAAAAGTATCCTGAACTTGCCGAACTCGCACCTAATGACATTCCATATGATGAGAGATCCTCATTTTCAGTATGGGCAAACCACAGAAAATCATTCACAGGTGTAACAGATCATGACAGAGCAATGACCATCAGTGAAATGGCATTGATGATGAAAGAGGAAAGATTCGATGAATTCGGTGCTACATTCCGCTCACCTGGTCACGTATGTCTTTTAAGAGGAGCAGAAGGACTTGTCAAAAACCGTCAGGGACACACCGAGATAGGTCTTGCATTATGTGAAATGGCCGGTGTGACTCCGGTATGTGTGGTCTGTGAGATGATGGATGGTGAAACCGGACAGGCTACAAGCGTTGCGGATGCCCGTAAATACGCCGAAGAGAACGGTTTAATACTATTAAAAGGCGAAGACATTATTAATGAATATTTAAAAGAATAGCTAATGTGGCTGATTGCACTTGTTAGCTATAAATTGAGCAACAAATTCCATAATTTGTTGATACTTGTAGGAATTATAAATGCTGAATGTGACATATCTTCCGTCATGCATTTTAATTTCTAAACCATTTTTCACTTCTTTTGACTTATTTATCTGAGAAATCTTACTCCATGGCACCCTCAGGGTCTTGCTTTTCAGTGCCTTTTCTATGTGAATGCCGTCATCCATGAATTTAACTTTCTTTACCAGACGGCGGTTTATCTCGGAGTTTATCTGAATGTCTCCGTTTTCATCAAAAACATAATCCGGTATCAGGCATGTTGCTTTCCATCCGGTTTTCATTTTCTTAAGCACATGCGCTCTGTCCTTTTTTGTAAGCTTCACTCCCTTTTCGGGACTTAGATTAAGTGCCATTTTATATCACCTTGCTTTTAATTTCATCGAACGAATAGATTTTATTGAATTCAACTTCACGTGCCATGTCAATTATCAGGTCAATGTCGAGGTTTTCCTCTATCAGATCCATAGCATGTGATGTGAACAGTTCATAGCGTATTTCAACTTCCGGAATGAATCCTCTCATATCCGCTGATTTCAGTTTTGGAAGTTTCAGGACATTTTCCACACTGGTATTGTTCTTGATATATGGCACCACATTGTCGAATATATAGTCATTGTATACTTTATTGAGCAGGATAGCCTGCACTGAAACACCAAATTTTTCAAGCATGTTGGCATGTGAAACCAGATCAATGGCTGCAGATTCTATTCCTCCCTTGTTAACACCTGATGCAAGTATCATTGGAATGTCTGATGACATTGCTATTTCAGCAGCTGAAAACGGTACCTTTTCATTTAAAAGACCGGTAAATACGCTCATTACACCTTCAATTAATACAATATCATAGTCTGATGCATTCAATGTATTTATTGTAGATTCAATATCCTTCCATCCCAGGTGTCCGATTTTTACAGAGGCAAAGTCTTCCATCTTGCCCTTGGTCAAGTATAATCCCGGTATTATGTCACGCACATCAGGCCCCACTTTTAAAAGAGCCACCTTATATCCTCTTTTTGTAAGGGCACCTGCCAGACCGGTCACTATGAATGTTTTGCCTGAATCAGAACCGTTGCTTCCAATCATCAGGTATTTTGGCTTCTTGTTTGGTGTGATTTGAGGTATTTCTATTCCTGTATGGATTCCAACCTCACTTTTCAGGAATTTCTTGACATCCCTGTTTCTATTGTATATCTCATCAGTGTCTCTTGCATCTATTTGTTCCAATAGATTGTCTACAATAATCGGATTTTCATCTAGTATTCCATGTATCATTGTTCCGATAACGTTGCCGTCATCGTTGCATGCACCTGAAAAGATATTGTATTCGCCGCTCTTGTTCGTATCGCCATAGTTCATCCTTTGAACCTGTGAATAGAATAATGGTTTAGCGTTTCCTTCAACCTTGCCGTAGGTATGTGTATGAAAACCGTTAACGTCATCTGTCTGGTTTTTAGTTATAAATGAGTTGTCGAATACCTTTGCCTTTACACGGTCGCTTGTAATCAGGGGCGAGAATTCAACATCAATCAGTCCAAGACCCGGCTTTACTATAGGAACCGGGGATTTTCGGCCGATGTCTATCTGGTTTGACAAAAGCTGAAAGCCGGCACATATTCCAATGATCGGTTTTCCGTCACGGGCCATCTTTTTTATTTCCGTGTTTAATCCCATGTTGATGTCATTTGACTCGATAAGTGTACCGCCAGGAATGATTAATGCATCCAATTCATCACTAGCTTTGTTCCCGTTTACAAGTCCGTTTTCTTTAACAATATCGGTTGGAAGGTTTGCAAAATCCTCAAATCCCGGTACTGCACCGCTGATATAAGCCAGTCCTATTTTTGTCATAATAAATGCCTCTTGTATAATCTATTGTATTTTCATGTAAAAAAATTAAGAGGTATATTTCAAGTGTAAAAAATTTTGTAAAAAAAGGGATTTATTGAGTGTTTTCAAAAACACTCATAGCTTTGATAATTTTTTCATCATCCAATGGTTTTGCCTGAATCTGCAAACCTACAGGAATGCCTTCTACCTCACCGGCAGGAATGCTTGCTGCAGGAATACCTGCAAGGTTGGCTATTACAGTTAGAATATCATAGGCATACATTTCCATAGGCTCCAGTTTTTCACCGATTTCGTGAGGAAGCTTTGGAACGGTAGGTCCGACAATCAAATCAACGTTTTCAAGCATTGATGTAATTTCAGCTCTGATGACTGATCTTGCCTTTAAAGCCTGCTTGTAGTATTTGCCGCTGAATTCAGCTTCTGCAATATGTGAACCTATTTTGATTCTTCTTAAAACTTCATCTCCACATACCTCTTCGATTCTGGAACCGTAGTCCCTTCCGTCATATTTTCTGGTTGCTGAGAAGAATTCAACATAATTGATAAGGTAATATGTAGGTAAACATAAATCAATATAATCGAAGCTGACTTCCACAAGTTCAGCTCCTGCATCAACCAGTTTTTGGATTGCCTTGTTGACGGTCTTGTTTATTTCATCGTCAGTTACATCAACGAATTCCTTACATACTGCTATTTTCATGCCTTCAAGTGAAGTTTCACCTAACACTTCGGTAAAGTCAGGCTTGTCCCATTCAAGGGTGGTACATTCGGTTTCATCATACTTTGCAATGGTATTCAATGCAAGTGCAATGCCGCTAACATCATTTGCCAATGGTCCGATTTGATCAAGACTCATGGACAAGTCCAAAAGACCCTGTCTTGAAACGGCACCATAAGTTGGTTTGAATCCGACAACTCCACAGTGGGATGCAGGGTTTCTGATAGATCCGCCTGTGTCTGATCCGATTGAAATGTCACACATTTCAGCTGCAATTGCCGCTGCACATCCGCCTGAGGATCCTCCAGGAATTCTTCCCATGGCTGCTGGGTTTTGGGTCGGTCCGTAGTATGAGGTTTCGGTTGAACTTCCTGCTGCAAATTCATCCATATTTAAAATACCGATGATTATACCGTCTTCTGCAAGAATTTCATCAACTACAGTTGCATTGTAGCTTCCGAGGTAGTCTTCAAGGGTTTTGGAAGCTGCGGAAATGATTAAGTCTTCAACATTAATGTTTGCTTTTATACCAAATACCAGACCAGCTAAAGCGCCGACATCTTCTCCGTTAGCGATTTTTTCATCAATAGCTTCTGCCTGTTTTAATGCATTTTCATAGTTCAATTCAATGAATGCATTAATCTCATCGTTATTTTCATCGATAACTTTAATGAAGCTTTCCACATTTTCTTTAGCTGTCATTTCTCCATTTTTTATGGAGTTCAATTTTTCAATAACGTTCATTAAAACACCTAGTAATCGTAAATTATAATACTATTACTTTATTTTTCAACATTTATATAGTTGTTTTTTTACTGGCCAATTTTCTACTCATGCCGTATCAGGGATTCTTTCATTGGTATTCTGTCTTACAAATTTTGCACCCATGCTGTTGTAATAGTTTTTGGTTTCCTGTTTAACCTTTTTTGACAGCTTGTAATTGAGTTTAACTACAAGCCCGATTCCTGCAAATTTAGATTTGAAATATTTCACGGACACCCAATCCGTCGGCACCCTGCTTGCCCCTCCTACATTGTACTTTCCATAGGAATTGCTCACCAAAATCTTTTTGCCGTCCTTGCTGACATCAATGATTGAAACGTAATGATTTGGAAGGAACGCTATTAGTGCAGCCCCTTTTTTAAGTTTCTTTATAGCGCTGTTGAAAGAGTTTGAGTAGAAGTAATCGGCTTTAAAGTGATGTTTTCCCAAAACCTTTTTTATAACCGGAATGTTGACGCCGTCTGTAACATGCATCTTGATTTGGAAATATTTTTCGGAATAATAGTTTTTAAGAACCTGGCTGCATACGCTGGCTGATGTGGGTCCGCAGGTATATCCCTTGTTTTGAACGTCCCTCACTTCAGGATAGGTGTATGACTTTCCCTTTAGTGAAGCGGTCAGTGTTTTTGGCCAGTAGTTCTTCTTATTCTTTTTGACAAGCTTCTTGTAAAGCTGTCTTTCAATGACATTCCATTTTTCACGCTTTAAGATATGGTAAGTTTTAGGAGATTCCTTTGTCTTGAAGAAGGTGTACTTTGATAACTTTCCATATAAAAACAATGTGTAGCTGTCCCTTTTTAGAACTTCCCTGTACTGTGATTTTTTAAGGGTGTATTTTGCATTGCCATCGCCCATAACAAAATTGGCCGGCATCACATCAATGTCCGGAACACCATTTTTGGTTTTCACTTTTGTTTTCAGGGGGTTTTTGACGTTGCCTTTTATGCATTTGACCTTTTTTGTGACCTTATAGTTGCCGTAGCTCACCTCAATATCATATGTTCCTACTCCCATTTTAGGCTTTATAATCGCATATCCCTCAGTTGTGGTTTTTGCCGTAAAGGCCTTGTTTCCAATTTTGATTTTTATTGTCTTTTTGGAGATTGAACTTCTAGGCCCGCTCAGATATACTCTAAGATATCCATTTGTCAGAAGCTTTGAGTTTCCAATTGTTATTGAAAGTGAATTTTCAATATACACCTTAAGTGTTTTGTTAAAGGGATTATACTGGTTATCTCCTTTAAATGATACATTCAAAAGAACGCTTGACTGTGAAGAATCTATTTTAACGCTGGCCCTGCCGTTGGCATTTGTTGTCTTTTCATATTCATCATCA
>Ga0326514_10000179_pt1 | contig 39711 bp, 65 predicted proteins | sample 3_2548_0518_D_FD_203653 | JGI IMG/M metagenome (GOLD analysis project Ga0326514, IMG submission 203653) | Bovine rumen microbial communities from UC Davis, California, United States - 3_2548_0518 | ecosystem: Host-associated > Mammals > Digestive system > Stomach > Rumen | place: USA... | reverse complement strand
AGTTTTTCATTAATCTTAGGTTCTTCCATACTAATCTCGCTCCAAATCATCTAATCTATGGTTGATCACTTTTATTTGCTCTTCAACTACTGGTATTCTTTCAGCAAAATTATTATGCTTATCAACTTTTTTTTCAAGTTGTTCAATTCTGTAGGCTGTTAATTTCATGCCTGACCATGATCCCATCAATGATCCTACAAGTGATAAACAACCAACTATAACTGTTGCTGTTGGTGCACTCATTTATTTTACCTCATCATCTTTCATTGCTGTGTCCGTGTTACTGTCTAAATTATTTATACTTGCATTGCTATCGGCTAACCCCTCGCCGATAACATAACCAATTACCGTTGCACCAGCCATGATCAATGCAGCAACTTGAGATGCTTCAGATTCTGCTGCGCCAAAGTAAACCATGAACATCGATACAAATGATGCAACCGATAGCCATAATTTTCTTGATGTTAGTTTTCGTTTCCAATCAATCTTCATGATAATTACCTCCTATTATTGATATTATCATTATATCATAAATTGATTATGTTTAACATGCGCACCGTGTGACATACATTGTGACATCTAAATAATATTTTCGCGATAATCATAAACGCATATATAGCCCTCAGACGCACAAAACAAGCCCTTAATCGCATTTTCTATATTTACTCGATAAAATATTAAGCTAACCATATAAACAAGCCTTAAAAGTCAAATAAAAAAGATCTCAACCAAAAGTTAAATAAAAAAGATCTCAACTCTATCATTTTCATTCAAATGATAGAATTGAGACCTTGATGATCAAATTACAAAAACAATTCATAGATCACATCATCAGAAAATAGCATCGGTTTGATCTCATTAAGCAATCTTGTTTTATTTCTACTGATAGTTGTTTCTGTACAACCATACTCAAGCGCAATAAATTCACGGCTTTTATTTTCAAAATAAAATAATTTTATCACATCATAATATGGATCGTCAGAAATTTTTTCAAGCGCCTTATTAACCTTGCCAACTAACTTGACCGTATATTCTTGATCAGTGATCTCTTTAAATATTGGATAATTGCGCAAAAGTTCTTCTAATTTTTCCATGGCAGTTTTTCGATTATCTTTCAAAAGACCAGCCATTTTCATTTTTAAAACAGTTGAATTAACAGTGTCATTAATTATGGTTTTTATATCGTCCATGAGCTCTCCTTTCAAATTTTAATTTCCTGTGCAATTTAACAGCAAAAATTGAAAAAGTCAAGATAAGTCAAGATAAAGTCAAGATGGATTTTTGATCTTTTTGATCAAAAAAGCTAGCGACCGCAAGGCTTTGGGGCTCTCCTGTGCAGTTTTTTAAGTCAAAATAAATATAAAAAAGTCTATACTATATATATTAAAAAATGAAAAAATTTTTTTACAACACTATATAAACCTAACTTTTATCTTGACTTATCTTGACTTTTTAAAATAGTTTCCATGAAAAGCCAGTAACCGCAATACTTTGAACCAATTCAAGATGACTATAAAGTTTCCGAGCTCATCTTGACTTTATCTTGACTTTATCTTGACTTTTTTGACACGTCGCATATCCATGTGACATATGTTGTGACATTGAGTCACATTTGTGTAACGTGGCATGAGCAAAAATTATCACCCATATCACGATCACAAAAATATATTATGTAAACCAAATGCTCTTAAATGCCAGTTGACATAAATGCCGCGTCACCTCTTTGAGTGCCAGTTTCTGTGACAAAATCTGCTATTACAATAGGCATGATCACGAGCTGACCGACGCGATCACCATCGTTAATCGTAAAATAATTATTTGAACCATTATGAAAGATCGCATGAATCTCGCCACGATAACCTGAATCGATCGGCGGCAACTCGCAAACCAAACCTTTGCTAGATAGACCAGACCTAGGAAAAATACAACCCATAAAACCATCTGGCAATTCTAAGCCTAAGCCTAATGGAATCTTAATTGTTTCGCCCGGTTTTAATTCAACTGGACCATCTAAGCATGCGTGCACATCTGCACCTGCATCATTTTCATGAGCTCTAAAAGGCAATTTTTTGTACCCAAAATCGATAATTTTAATTTTCATCTTTAATAATCTCCTTGATCTTAATATTTTTTATATCTTCTTTTACATATGTATAATTTTTATAATGTAAATTATAAATTGATTCATCTTCAGATAATTCTATTTGGATAAGGTTTTTTGCATCAACATAATTATGTATTTTAAAAACTTTTGCTTCATGTTTTATTTTTCGGCCATCTTTCATCTTAATTATTATTTGATACATCTTTTTTAACCTCCTCGATCATCTTTATTATTTCATCATACATAGTTGGATTTGAGCGTGCCAACGCACATACCGAAAATTCTTCACCATTGATCACCTTATGTGTTTCATTTAACATGCATTCGCTGCAATCTCTCTCCATGCAAAATTTATAAAGTGTTTTAAGTGCTTTTCTAGCTTCTTTACTTTTTACCATTTAATCACCTACTTTACAATTTTACATTCCACATCAACAGGCGTTACTAATATATCATCAAATATATAGTCAACCATTCCACAACTCAATACAACTGTTTTCACTTTATTCGGTGAATTTCCATCATCTATTACTATGTGCAATTCATCTTGATACCAAAACGTATCACCTGTTTTTAATGTAGCAACTTGTTTACACTTATAATTTCTTTCATCTAATATTTTCATTATTCATCACCTCTCATATCACTTCCACAATGTCTACAATAATCGCCAAAATTTTCATCTTCATCAATAACACAATTATTGCAGTAAGAACACTTACCTTGATATGCTCCTATTTTTATCCAATGTCCCTTTTTGGACTGTGCCGTTACGGATGGCAAATCTCTTAACAACTGCACCGCATCCGATACTTTTATATAAATATCTTCTTCATCGGATTTCACATTTCCTGCAAACATCATTATTTCCGTCATAGCTTCGGCTCTGTCTATCACATCCTCGCAAGGCTCTTGTTCTAACAACTCTAATATCAACTTGTGTTCTTCATATCTTTTCCAGCTATTTGGAGTTACAGGCATTATTTTCTCAACTCGCTCAAACTGTTGTATCTGTCTTTCACAATGCTCTTTGAGTTCTTCTCTTGTCATTTAATCACTCCCCTTTAAATGTTTATTTATAATTTCAAGGGTTATATCTATTGGTATATATTCTTTTGCATTTTCTTCTGTCGTTCCAAAACACTCCATTTGTGAGCCTATTATTTTATACTCTTCTAATTCATCAGTAACTTTATTCCACGCCTCAAGACTTGCTATTGCTTTTGTTAATGCAATATTTTTATCACTATAATCAGGATTGTTCGGTATAAGTTTGTTTAATTCTTTTATCGCTTGTTCTATTGTCATTTAATCACTCTCCCCGTCGTCTGCTTCAATTATTGTTGGTATATCATCAACAATATCTATTGCATCTATCAAGCCTTTGCTTGAGCCAACTTGCATATTCCATTCAATGTTTGCCGTAGCTTCTAACTGTTTTATCAATTCATCAGCATCAATCAATCTTCCGTGTCCCTCTGGGAGTATCGTGCCATTTATTATTGCTAAAGAACCTTGTAATTGGTTTGAACCTCTACCATCTTTAGTAATATATTTTATAATTTCTTCGTTACTTTTAATACTGTTATATACTTCTTCGGGTATATCAATTACTATTTTCATCTGTATCATTCTCCTCTATAATTTCATCTATATAATTTCTTATATCTTTAAGCCATTTGATAGCATAGTTTCTTGCTTTTTCTATGGAGTATTCATTGCCTTTTGTTTGAGCAACATTTGCTACTTCCTCTATTAAATAACTTGCCAATTCATGGGTTTCACTTTGAGCAATTATCTTGTGTTCATCAGCATATGTTGAGCCTACAGGTTCTATGCTTGTTTCACCTCTTATTTTACAAAATAATTGATATGTAGTTAATTCTTGCATTTAATCACTCTCCTTATCTGCATCTATGATTCGTTTCATACTCTTGTATTCCAATATTCAATTGTTCTCTCCATCGCTTCATCAATATCAACATCTTTACATACATTCTTAAATCCTTTAAGTCCACAGTCAGCACACTGGATTTGTACACTATACAAAACATCTATTTTAGGAAATGGCATATAAATTCTTTTAGAACCGCACATAGGACATGGTTTTGCTATGTTCGTTAAATCTCTTGTCATTCATCTACCTCACTTTCATTACTTGCTCCGATAATTGTTGAAGCATCATCAATATCTTCTTTCAAAATCACATCTAAAATCTCATTACCACTATAATCATCTGTCGTGATTGTTGTTATATCTAAAGCATCAGCATCAATCAATCTTCCGTGTCCTTTTGGAAGTGATTTGCCATTATATAGTGCATTTATTATTACTTTATCCGTTTCACTTTCACCCTCAAGACCTCGATTTTTTATATCAAAAAGCACCTGCTCATCATCAATATCAATTACTATTTTCATTCTTCTAATACCTCCACCTCTGAGCTCACATCAAACCATTCTATTCTATTGGTTTCTAAATTTACACATCTAACATTATTTATTTCTTTATCACCTAATCCTAATATTCTATACCTTTGACCATCGCAATAAAAAATATCATTAACCATTAAAAATCCAACTTCTATAGATATAATTTTTTTCATTATTTTTCTGTGACCTCCTTATTACATTTTATAGAACACCATTTAGGCTTACTATTAATGTGATTTTTTAATTTTGGTTTAAATGAACATATAACAAATTTACTATTTTCAATATTGCCATATTTAGGGTGAATTATATATTTATATTTGCATTCACTACAATTCATCAAATCGCTCCTTTTTTGCTTTTCTCCATTTTCTTCTGAAAGCTCCACTATTTTTTCTTTTAAAAAAATCACAAATAAAATCTTCACTAGATTCAAAATTCAATATGCTGCAATTAGTACCATCATAATGTTTACAAGTATAACAGCATTCATCTAAAATTTTATATTTATTCATTTATTATTTAATCACACTCCTCAATTTTTATTATTTTACCATTAGATTTTTGTCTAAAAACTTTATATTCTTTACCATCATCAAGATCAGTAATTCTCTCAATATCACAGCTTGGGCCATCTGTTTTATTAATATCAGCCACCATTATTATTGCTAATAATGCAAAATAAATGGCCATGAATACTGCGCAACAAATAAGTTCTTTATCTTCATTTTCTACTTTCATGTTATCACCTGCTTCTTTGAAATTGTGATTTAATAAGATCATGATCATCATTAAGCCATAATAACCTATTAAAACAAATTAAATTATCATTAATAATTTCATAACCGATCAGTTCAGTAAAATAATAAATAAGTGCTCGTCTTAAAGATTGTTTAACATCAATTAGTGGACAACCTTTTTTATCAAATAATCTATACTTATCAATTAAATTATTTTGCTTATTTAATGCATCACTAAATTCACTCATTTTTTGGTTCAACCTCACATTCTTTACAAATATAATAACTAATGCCCATGCTACTTTTATGCTTAAAGCCAGTGGTAAAATAAAAATTACCACGACAGCAAGCACACTTAAAATAAATTTTAAATTTTTTCTTCATTTTCAACCTCCTAAATTGCAACATCAAATTTAATAAAAGGCATTGGCTCATAATTTATTATCTTGATATGTTCTTCTTTAATTTGCCAAAAATTCTCAGGTGCATATTTATCAAATACAAGTAATGGTAAACACTTGCTTGTGATTATAGCTCTATGATATTGACCGATCTGAGTTTCAACACCTTCAATTTGTGATTCATAAATATGACTATCAGCCATGACATGAGTCAAAATGCCTGGGCGAACACCCAAATGTCTTGCGATCATATGAACTAAAATTGCATGCTCAGTTGTATCAAATGGAACACCTACTGGATAATCTGCAGATCTCTGAACTAACATGCAATTTAATCTACCATCAATGACATTCCAAACAGACGAATAACAGCAAGGTACCAAATTCATTTCACCAAGTTCTTCAGGTTCCCAAATGTCAACTACAGCTTGCCTTGAGCTTGGATCATTTTGCAATGTATCAATAATGTATTGGATTTGATTATCATACTCTTTTGACTTAGCTTTAACGGGTGCACCAACTTGATAACCATATGATTTACCTATCGTTCCATCTTCACCGGTCCATGGATCCCAGATATGACTATTTAACTCAGAAGTTCTATTTGATTGTTTTTGATAGATCCATAATAATTCATTCAATGCAGTTTTCCAATTAACTTTTTTACTAAGTAAAATTGGGAACTCTCTCTCAAGATCAACCATGATCATACTAGACGGTATTCGTCTAGTCATAATCCCAGTTCTTTCATTCTTTTCTTTTACACCATATTTATAAATATTGATTAAATTATCCATATATTGTTTTTCATAATTACTCACCATGACATTTTACCTCCTCAGACGCGTTTATTTCGCTTATAACAAGCCCTTCTAATAAAAGTAAGTAATTAATATGATCTGTGATCTTCTCGGTCCATATGGCCAAATTATGACTATCATCTTTAATTAGATCATAAATACTTACTGTGTGTTTAGCCATCATACCAGCTAATGCTTGCATTGGTGTTTCATTTTGTAATGCTGCGGCAACCTTGAATGAATGAAAACGATCATTTGTATCTGAATCGTATTCTTCACCTTTTTTACATAATAATGATTTGCAAAAATCAAGTTGATTATCAACTATCTTATTAAATTCTGAATTATTCATCTGTGCCCTCCTTAACAAATAATCTATATTTTTTACCTTTGATTGTTTTATCGATTATTTTTAAATTAAAATGTTTCTTAATTAATTTACTAAATGCAATATTGCTTAATTCTTCTAATCCGTTAACCATGCAAAATTCTTTATATTTTTTATACACGTTGTTAGTCGGTTCATTTTCAACCATGCTAACATCAATTGATTGAAAGAATACCAATATTGGATTATTTTCTTCTTCATATTCCATGATAGCATTTGCAGTTTTTTCAGATTTAGTAAACTCTTGAGCTTTTAAAACTCTTTTTAAGCCTTCAACTGCAAGTAAGATCATATATTCCATGCAATCATCTTGCAATAATTTATATTTAATAAATGGATCATAATCTGGATCACTTTTGCTAAATGTTGCATTAAATGGTACAATAACTAATCTATCAATTACTGCACCAGTCTTATCTCTGATCCTTGGGATCTCATTTGCAGAAAATAAAAACTTTGAATAGTTTGAAAATTCAAATGGATCTGAGCCTTTTTTTTCTGCATTGACTGTACTGCCAGAAACTAATTTCTTAAACATACCAGGACTTGCAATAAAATCGCCATCAATATCATCGCCGATGTTCGCAAGCTTTCCAAATAATTCTGCAGTCTTAAATCGATCACCTAATTCTTTCAAATCTAACGATGCGATATTTTCACGGCCTAACATGTTTTCGATCATGGCCAAATACGTTGATTTACCATTTCGACGTTCGCCAGTTAATATGAATGCTTTTCTAAGTTCATTTCTTCTGTATAAACAATAACCGGCCGCTTCTTCCAATAACATTCTAATGTTTTTATCATGGCAAGCTAACTTATCAAGTGTTCGGTCAAGCAACTCACTATGTGCATCTGGATTATAATTGAAATTTATTTTATTTGTAATTATTTTACTAGGTGAAAATTCTTCAAGTTCACCTGTCTCGAGGTTATAAATTCCATTTTTAAATGCAATATAATGAGCTGGACTAATGTTTGTACTATTTTTAATTAATAACTTTAGATAAGCAATAACTTCACGACGTTTGGCCATGTTTAATTGAGGTATATGTTTTATCATCTCAGCCTGGATTGCATCATCACCAACTTTATAAACACCATCACTATAAATATGTAGTTGACCATTGATCTTAATGATATGATTATTATTTTTAATAAAAGTTGCAAACTTATCAAAAAGAAAAGTAGTCTTTTTAAAAAACACCGGTTTCTTAAATGAATCATCACGCAATATGGTTTCGATCTCACTATCAGCAAGTGGATCAGATAACACATATTTATTAATTATCCTAATGCACTCACGAGCTTCATCATCTGAATAATCATTTGATTGTAAATTTAATATGTAATTAAATAAACTTTGGTTTCTGCCATCGCCTTGCTTCATATCTAAGAAGTCTAATTTTGCATTAACTGGCAGTAACCATTTTGGTACAACTTCATATTCTTCATCGTCAAAAATATCATAAATAATACTGCGCTCTTTATCATTGTATTTTAATATTGAATAACTGGTCCTGCTTCCGAGTTTTATATCGGCATATAAACCACAAGCTAACCTCGCATGAGTTTTATTTTTTTCGCATCTATCATTATTAGCAAACAAAAAATGTTTACCACGAGTGGTTTCATAAACTCGGCATCTTAATTGTAGATCTTCAACTATCTGCATTAATTTTTCAGATTCTTCATAATTATCAATATCAATTAAAATTGTGTTATCAGCCAAGATACCAGCATACTCAGGCAAGTTTTTGACTTGTCTATAAGTCTTAAGTTCACTTGATGACTTACCTTTAAATTTCATCAAGCATTCTTTATTTTTAGTAGGCACATAGCCTTTAAACAGATCTCGCATAACCATAAGCCCTCTCTTTTGCTGCACATTTTCTACATTTTGTCGATCTACCACTTTGTAACGCATCAGATCTCACATCATAAACTATACCACACAAATCACATTGGCACGCCCATTTTGCATTACCATGGCAGCATATATATGAAAAATTTAAAACCTCCCAATGATTAAATTTTTTACCTAATAAATTTTTAACTGGTCTGCCTGTACGCATATCACACCTCCACCCCGTATTGTCTTAATCTATCATAAGCCAAATCAATATACCATGAACGGTCCAAATAACTTGGGCACTCTTTACCATTAACTTCATCATTAACTACAAAGCAATGATCTGCTGTACCAGTTAATTTGCCAGCTTTATTAGTTCTTGCACTAACTTGAAAAAGACCATGGTCACTAGGCCTATTGCTTGCAAAAGATCTTACTGTTTTATCATTTAGTTTCTTTTGACCATGCAATATATATTTAAACTTAGCACTGATCTTATTTACCTTTTGAAATTTCTTCAAGTCTTGGCATTCCATAATAGTTTGCTCAGGGTAAACTTTATTGACCATGTAATTGAGCAACGCATCTTTTATGATTGGCAATTCATCATCTAATGCATTGCTTGATTTGGTCCAACCACCTTTGGTTTTATATTTACCATCACATGTAACTGCGACGTAATTATTTACATCTTTTTGATAGATATACTTAAATTCATCAAATTCCATGGTCATGCCAGTACGGCATTCCCATTCATAAACTGTGTCATCTAAAAATTCAAAATCATCATAACTATTTAACTTGATCAATATACCATCAGTATTAGATTGAATCAACTTTATATTCTTATTTGCACAAAGTTTTTCGATCAGATCCAAAAGTAATAATTGACCATTAACACAAATTTCATTATTTGATCTAGGATCATATAATTTGCTTTGTTTATCTTTAAGCTGACCAGAAATTGAATTGTCAGCAATCTTATATGGTAGTCTTGCGACTTTATCAATAGTTTTTAGTCTTAAGTTTTCTTTATGTATTTTTTCAAAGTTCTCAGGTTTAGCCATGTTACGATAACCAAATTTATATTTAAGCTGTAAACTTGGATAATAAGCATTAACATCGCACATGTAAAAAATACCCTCATCACAATATGGTATGTTTTCAACTTTTCTTATAATTGATCCATCACGTTTCTTTTTTTCAATGATTTTACCTGATGCACCATGCAGGCCGCCCCAGGCGAATGTGTGAGGTATATTTTCAACCATGACTATTTGTGTTTTTTCATAATCTTTATTTATATCTTGTTTATACCAATCAGCTATAAATTGATATTTATTAAGTTTCAAGGTATCAACAATTGTAAAATCAAATTCATCATCAAATTTCTTACCCATGCCACCACAAATATCAGCAACTAGTTTGGCTTTGGTTTTTGATATTGCTGCCATCGGCAAGTTAAAAATTTTGATTAAGCCCATGCTTGCGTCAAACTCAGATTTTCTAGCTAAGAAAACTTCAATAGTTTCTTCAACATCATGAGTACAATATTTCACAACATCTTTGATCTCATCATCTGTCAATTTTCGGTCAATATCAAATGGCACACTAGTCTCTTTAATGTTATGGCCCATCATAGCTTCAAGTCTTTTTAATCCGCCTTGATCAGCTCTTAACATAACATCAAAATTATATAGCTTGAAATTTCTTAATGTACTTGAAAATTGCCAGCCTGGGCGCTCTTGCTTAATCAACCAATCATTCATGTCCTGAGGTTTAAATCCGGCAAGAATAGACTTTAATATGTATTGATCATAGTGTTGTGAATTATAACCCACCCAAATTTCATCACCATGAATATTATAATATTCTTCAAGTTTAGATCTATCGTTAATAATTACTGATTTACATCTATTACATGGATCAATAATTACAACTAGCCAATCATGTTTAAATACTTCAAAATCATAAAATTGTAGCATAACATTTTTCCTCCTTGCAAGTAAAAAATATGGGACGTGCAAATGTTTGTCGCACTCCCATATTTTCATTTTAAGCCATGTTTTGATATTTAGCTTTATATTTTACTATCAAAATATTAAAAATGCGATTAAAGGCTATTTAAACGCGCCATATGGCGTCTCTATTCAAATACATCTGTGATAGAAATATTATTAAACGCATTTGGATCATATTCTACCTCATATTCAAGTGATGCGACATCTTCCGCAATGTCCATGACAAGATCGGCGAACTGGCTATAACTTTCAAATGCAACTGTAATTTCTTCACTAGGTTCAAGTGTCTCTAACCAGCCAACTGCAGATGCGATCATATTCGCATCATTCTTAGTTCCATATAAAACTCTATTCATGAATAAACACTGATTCTTATGTTCTTCACCAGTTATTCTAAACTGAACCTTTAACATTGGTTTACCATCTTTAGTTTCACCGATGTCAAGTTTTTCAATTTTACCAGTATAAGTACCAGCTTCAATTTCTGGATAATTACCAGTTCCGCCATTCTTTTTAATTTCTTCAGCCTCATTTTTGAGTGCTTTAAGATCTACTTGCTTATCAAATTTACTAAAATCAATTGCCATAATTTTTTAATCCTCCTTAGTTTGTTTTTCTACGCTTACGGCGTGGTGCTTCTTCAGTTTTAGGTTCTTCAGGTGTTTCAACCATAGGTGTTTCAGGTGTCTCAACATTAGTTGGTTCAGCTGTTGCAGTTCTGCGCTTGCGCTTTGGTGGTTCTTTAATTTCAGGTTCGATCTGGTCCATGACTTCTTCAAAAGAATCACCTTCAACTTCAACTGATGCAGCTTCTGCAATTGCCACACCATTTTCAAAATTCACTTTTTCTTTTTCTGCTTTTCTACTTCTTCTTTTTGGCTTTTCTTCTTTTTCAATATCTTTTTTTGCTTCCTGGTCCATGGCTGTGATCTGATCATCAGATACAAATTCACCAAGCTCATAGTAATTTCTGATCTTTTGATCAACATAATAAAGATCATTTTCTATTGCATAACTTGGAAACATGCCCGCTGGGCTTTTTACTGTGTCTTTACCATTATTTTGAGTAAAGAAACTATATTCACCATCAGTCACATTTGTTTTTAAAACAATTGTTGACATACCCTCAAGGCATATCTTTTCATCAAGTAATTTACCAATAGTTTTGATCTTTTCATTACCATCGTCATCACGATCAACATGACACATAATGTAAACAATTACATCTGCAGGAAGTTCGCGAACTTTGTTTGCGATGTCCCAGGCATGACGACCAATTTCTGTAAACTTATCAAAACCACGTTCTGCAGATCTACGCATGAACTCATTCGCCATGGTATATTGATAATCATCAATAACTATTGACTTATAATCTTTTGCATAGATCTCCAAAGCTTTGATAATTTGAGCACTATTATCAGTTGGTGTACTCTCAATTTTTGCAGCACCTCTAAATGGTAAAATTTTACCTTGCACATTAATTACCGCAATTTTGTCTTGAGGAAAATTCCTCATTGAATAACTTTTACCTGTGCCTGAACGGCCAAGTATGAATACTAATTGTCCCATAAACAACCTCCTATTTAATTCTAAGTGATTCACCTCGCTCACCATAATGAGCATATTTACATTTGCCTGCGTCAATCAATTTTCTAATTGCTTCAATGTCAGGTTCTTCTTTAATTCTTACTAGTTCATCAGGTAGTTCTGAGGTATCTTTCACATCTAATATAACTGGTGCTTTACCACCATTTTTTTGAATATTGAAACTAAATAAATCAGTCTTAAATTTAGTTTTGCCAGTTTTAACCATGGCATCTTGCAAATTATTTTTAAGTCTTGCAATATTTGCTTCCATTGTGCTTTTCTTTTTTGCAAGTCTAGTTTGTTCTGCCTTAATAGTTTCAATACTACCTTCAAGCTCTTTAATAACTTTTGCATAACCATCAGCTTTTAGCTCAAGTTCAAAATCAATGCCTTCCAATGTATCAAGAACCACTTGCTCTTCAATTTCTGGATCTTCTAACATGTCAAGCAATTCCATGAACTCATTAGTTAATTCATAAAGTGTCGCCATCAAAATCCTCCTATCTAATAATGATTGGATCTTCACGATTAAAATAATCATGGTTTAGATCATCAATTATTGATTTAAGTTTTTCAAATCCGCTTGGATAAACTACATAAGCAAATCCATGCGCATCTCTAATTTGTTTACATCTATACATTTGCAACTCACTAGGTTCTCCATGGTCAGATTTAACTTCAATTCCAATGAAATAACCATTGACACAAGCTAAAATATCAGGCACGCCTTTTTTAGTCATCTTATTAGCAAAAAATTTTACTTGCCAACCATCATGATCTTCAATGTATTTTTTTATTTTATTTTCAAATGTTTTTTCTGGTCCTGGCATTTAGCACCTCCCATATTTTGCCATTCTATTTTCAATAATCATCAAATAATAACTTCCAAATAATATTGCAGCTGTCGCAACAACAAGTCGCTCTAACCAATAATTATTAACTGTGAAGTTTTCGCCTAGCATAAAGAAAAATATGCCTGCGATCATTATTGTCAATGCAATGCCTTTTTTAAAATAATATTTAACCATGAGATTCCTCCTCAAATAATGCTTCAGTATAATCTTTACGCATTTTTAAAGTTGCATATATTCTTTGTTCAATCGAATTTTTACAAATCAAGTAATAATAAAAACAAGTTCTATCTTGACCTATTCTATGAATACGTTTTTTTGATTGCTCAAATAATTCACTACTAAGTGGTGGCGTAAAATAAATGATTTTATTTGCTTTTTGCAAATTCAAACCCATGGCACCCGCTTGATATTGAATAAAAGTAATTGAATCATTTTTTTCTTCATAATTTTTTAATGCCTTAGTTTTACCATTAACAACACTAAATCTTTTTGAGTATTCTACAAAATCAATACTCAATAATATATTTTGCATGGCTTCAAGTTCTGCATTAAAATTATAAAATACAATTATTCGATCATCTGTACTCTCAACAAGATCTCTAAAAGCCATGAGTTTTTCAAGATTATATTGACCGCATAATTGTCTTTCATATAACATCTGAGTCAATATTGTATCACCAACCAATGTATAAGCATTTTCAACATCATATGGATCATTAAATATAACGATTGAATCTTTTTCAAATTTTTTATATTCTTTAGTTATCTTAACCATGGCATTTTGATGTACTTGCTCAGGAAGATCAAATACTTCATCAGTCTTTAAAAAATTACAACCGTGAGCTCTCATTTTTCTTTTTAATCGATCTTCATTTTTATAACCTGTAATTATCATAAGTGGAAAACCGTTTGAATCGTCCCAATAAAAATCAACATAATGATCATAAAACATTTTCTTCGGTATATTCCAACCTAATAAACTAAGTTGTGACCATAGACGTTCATATTTTCCACCTGTAGGTGTTCCTGAAAGTAAGATCACATTCTCAGGACGCATTTTAAGCACAAATTTTGAGCGTTTGGCGGTCTCATTCTGAATTAGTGATGATTCATCAAGCATCAATGTAAAATCGCTTAATTTAAGTAATTTTTTACGCCTAAAGACTAGATCATAATTAATCACTCCAATAAAATGTTGCGGCAAGTTACCATCACGATCATCAATATCGGCTTCAATATCTTCAAGAAAAATATCAAGATCTTTTTTATTACTTAAATTATAGACCCATGAACTATTTTTATAATAAGTTTTAAAGTGATCTAACCAATCATCAATCTTTGATTTCTGACATATAATTAAGTTAACTTTTGCACCAAGTTGAATTAATTTTTCTGATCCTGTAAAAGTCTTACCCAAACCCATGTCATGATAATAAGCTACACGATTTTGATCTTTAGTTGCTTCAAGCGCATCTCGTTGATGTTTGTATAATTCCATTATTTATTTCACCCACCTTCAATAAATATCTTTTGAATATCTTCTGCACTAAGATCATAATAATCTGCAACCATAGATATTTCTGATTGACCAAAATTTGTTTGGCCATTCAATTTTTTAGAGGCTGTGCTTCTTGAGATATTTAATAATGAAGCAAGTGACTCCACAAAATTTTCATGACCTTTCGCAATCATTTTTGATTTTAATAAATTTGTATTGGTCATTTTTCAACCTCCTTTCAAAATTTTATGGCGGCAATACGTTTTTATTGCTCTTTAAGATGTAATAAGATTTTTTCATAAACAAAATAAGTGGATAATAATTTTTATTCTATTTAATGACAATACATCATGGTGGCTTTTACGCTACATCACCAAAATAGGTTTATATTGTCCATTGTTTAAACCTTAACTGAGCTAGCAGGATTCGAACCTGCAAATAATGGGATCAAAACCCATTGCCTTACCATTTGGCGATAGCCCATTACGCGGTTTAAAGTTAACCGCAAAAACTACACATCGGCAATTGTTGGCCTGAAGCACTAACTAACTTAGCACCTCACTGAGTCCGCCTGATTTGTTCTCCACTCCGCGTTGCCATGGTAGGATTTGAACCTACAACAAAAAATTGTTTTACCAATTAAACTACATGGCAGCCTTTATTCATCTCAAATAAAAGAAGAATAATAAAGGGGAAAAATGTATATTTCAGATATGTGATCTGATGTACTTGTATTATAAAACAATCTCAATTGATTGTAAATAGTCATTGTGCATAAAAAACTAACCATCATATAGTATAAATTAACTGTGACGACTAAAAAATTAGTCGTGACGACTAGTTTTTGTGTTTTTAATTCAAGATCAATTCAAGATAAGAAAAAACTTTTTGCATCTTGAATTGACGCAATCTTAAATAATCTTGACCATGTAGGAAACTAGTCAAGATAAGTCAATATAAATATATAATTTTCTATATTATATATATTTAATTTTAAAAAATTTTTTTTAATTAATATAATCAAACGCAAGCTTTTATCTTGACTTCTTGACTTTTTTGATCAAAAAGCTAGTGTTTTCTAGGCTTTGAGCCAAGTCAAGATAAAATTTTTATCTTGACTTTTATCTTGACTTTTTAGCTCTTATCTTGACTTTTTAAGATAATTTTTTGCAATTACCTTTGATGTAGGCCATACTTTTAGGCCCAATTCTTCAAAATTATTAACTATTGATTCTTCAAATTTTACCATGTCAAGTCCACAATCTAAGTAACCTTGAGCACAAGTTTCGAGATATGCCATGCTTGGACGGCCAACAAGTGCCTCATCAAACATGATATAAACCATGGCTTCAATAGTTTTTCCATTTTCCAAAACAACAGAAATATTTTTCTTATAATAAAAGGTTGGATAACCTTCATATAAATCAAGTCTACGTTCATGATCTGCATTGATCTCCCAAATTGCAACAGGTACATAATCACCATGGCTTGGGATAATAGTTGCATAAGCACCTGTTTTTGAACCTCGATAAACTAGTTTATAATCTTTAACTTTACCAATTGCTATAACTTTTGCCCCTGGGCATCTAAATGACATTTGCTCTTTATGCAAGTTACTACCATAAGCAACATAATATTTACTATTTTTCACATTCATCAACCTCGCTTTCATTTTCTAATGCTTTACATAATGCGCATGAATACATTGCTAATAATTTGATCAATCCATATTCTGATTCTTTATCAACCGTCATCTCATCAGCCATAGCTAATGTAACTTTTTCTGCAATATTTTTAAATTCATCTTCATTTGTTATTATTACTTTTGACATGATCTTTTCCTCCTCTGACCTAGTGGAATTTCAATTGCATCTTCAACGGACCAACCATTGCGGTTTACTCGATCATATAAAGTTGGCCATGGTATGTTAAGTTCTTCTGCCCAAGCTCTAATGCTTTGAGTCTTGCCTTTATATGTGAGCTCTGAAAGCTTCTTATTTGCCTTTTTAATTTCAACCTTGTTATTTACTTGCTCATTATCAAAAGTGTCTTTATTGGCTTGTTTTGAGCCTTCTGCGACGTCCTGTGATTTCTCATCATTTACATCATCTTCAACAACTTCAGCCATGCCAACGATCAAAGTAATTTTACCCGCTTTATAATCTTTCAAGAATTTTGTCCAATCATTCTTTGGACCATACTTGGACCAATTTTTCTGATAGTGATCAAATAGTTCAAGCTCTTTTTGACGAGCTTCTTCCATGGCCGCTTTTTCTTCATCACTCATGTTATTTACTTTTTCAATTTCTTCAATAAGTTTTGCCTTGTTTAAATTCCACCAATTTTTAATGTGTAATTCTTTTGCGATCTCTTTTAATTCTTTAATTGTTTTGTTTACCATAATAATATCCTCCTTTAAAATGTGCTTTGAATTGCGGCGTCAATTGACTCACCATAAATTATTCTTGCTTCAACTTTTCTAGTAGTTTCATAACCACCATTTTTAAGTTGTGGATTTGATCTCCACATTTTTACAATCCATTTTTTCATTTTGTTTACCTCCTTATTTTGCAATTCTAAATTCTTCATTATTATTTTTAATCAATCTTTTAACTACATCATCATCAGTTTCATTTCCATATTTTTTATACTCTTGAGGTTTGCCCCAAGTACCATCTTTTTTCATACATTGAATCATCACTGTGTTTTTATTTTTATTTGCTCTATTTTTTGCCATCATATTAAATGTTGTATTTGTTACTTTCATCATAATTTCGATCTCCTTTGCTTATTTGCTTTAATCACTCGCTACAATTATATTATATACCCTTAGGTGTGATTTGTAAATAGTTTTACCAAAAAAAAATTAAAAAAATTTTGGGACCTAATTTCTAGGTCCCAATATCTATCTTGCATTGAGGTATCTTGCTTCATGGCCAAGACCACCATCATCTTTAACACCTTTACAAAGATGATCTTTAACATTTTTGAACTCATCACCTTTGATGCCTATTCTACAAAGCATTTCATACATCGTGTAGTGGGCGTTGAATTGATTTTTGCGGCTTCTTCTGATCGATCTTGCATTGAGCGCGAAGTTACTCATCGCGAGACAGAAAACGATGTAGGCTCTGATTTTGCCCGCATGAAGCGTTCCATTGAAGAGTCTGAACTCAATCGTACCTTTTGAGAATACCGCATGAAGATTTAGACCATGGTATCTTGAACTATTGTAGTGTTCATATTTTCCAGCTTCGCGGCCTTTACCATACCAAGCAGATTCACCTTTTGACATCGAGTCAAGTCCTCTCTCATTGAATCGATCAATAAGTGATCGCTCAAGTTTTTTGCACCAACCCTCACGCTCATCAATTTCAAGTGCTTTGTAAATAACATCTTGATAAGCACTGAAGTAATTAACAAGATTTTTAAGCGTTTTTATCGTGTGATCACCAACACCAATGTGAACGTGAATGCCACAATCATAAACTACGCTTGACTTAGCACCTTCGGCTCTCATTTTTCTAACTATCTCTTGAAGATCTTCGATGTCATCATCATATTTAAGAATTGGGCTAACCATCTCACATTTTTCACTTTGTGAATTTGCTCTGATCGATGAATCATACATACATTTCCAAGTTCTACCTTTGTTATCTTTTGCACTCCACACATCATAATAACCGCCATCATGATGTACCGTGTTTTCAGTTCCAAAATACTCACCGATGATCTCGGCAGCTCTCTGTCTTCTTATGTTTGACATTTCAATTTCAATTCCAATCGTTTGATTTTTCATATTACATTTTCCTCCTTTGTGTTGGTCACTCAATCAACCTTACATATTTATTATACACCCGAAAGTGTAGTTTGTAAATAAAAATTGGAGAAAATATTGCACAAAATGATGGTTAGTTATCTGTGCAATTTGTACATCTATGGTTGTGGGACCTTAGAGGTGTACAAATCACTTATTTTATGATATAATTATAAAAATAATATAGTGAAAGGGGGCAGATCCACCATGGCGAATAAATTAAAATTAAAAAGACTTGAAAAAGGTTTATCGCAAGCTAAGCTTGCAGAAAAAGCGGGTGTCAATGTTAGAGTTTTACAACATTATGAGCAAGGCTATAAAAATTTTAACCATGCAAGACTTGATATTTTATTAAAATATTGCATTGCACTTGAGTGTAAATTATCTGATCTGATCGATGACCATGAGATTTTAGATCTACTTAATAAATATGAATAAAATAAAAAAGCCGCCATAACGGCGGCCTTTTATTTTTTACCAATTAGTTTCATTTATAAATATTCTTTCACAATATCCAAAACGATCTCTATTGATCTGAGTGATCTGTTTTGAAGTAGTTGGACTATATTTTCCAAATTCAAAAAACTTCTTTTGTTCTTCATCAACCATGCCAACAATAGTATAGTATGATTTTATCAAATAATATCTTCCTTCAAGTTTATTGCTTATGTAAGCGTTAGTGTAATTGAATCTATTCCACTTTACAACATCATATTTTAGCTTATTAGCTATCTTAATCATTTCATTCATATTAATAACCTCTTTAATCTTCATAAAAGCTCTTTTTAGCATCTTGAAGCTCGCCATAACGAACTTCTGCAAGTATATCCCAACGTCTAAGACCATGATCAGATCTACAATTTCTAGTTAGTCTTCTTACATCGTCCCAAAAAGTTTCAATATTATGAAGTGATCTCAACTTTTTAATTTTTGAATAATCTCTTGCTTCCATTACATAATCTTCCAACATATTTTTCACCTCCTAATCTTCTATTGCATCAACCGCGCAACCATAAATTACTACACATTCATTAGAATCAAGCTTTGAAATTTCTTCTGCGATTTCTTCGCATCTAATATCTATCCAATTATCATAACCACAACCATATGCAATTGGATCAAGTTCTTCAAGTATTCTTGATGGGTCAAATTCACAACAACCTATACAAACAGGGCCTTCTTCATTAAGTGCTTCATCATATTCTTCAGTTAGTTCTTTATCTGAGCACTCGCAAATACGTTCTGCTACGTCTCTACAATCATAAAATTCTTCATCAAAAAGTATGTACTTCATATCATTTTCCTCCTTAAATAAAATCTGAAATTGACATTCCAGGTGCATTCCATGGGTTCGATGGACTATAATCACCACGAGTTGCCGAAGGCATATACTCATCGTCTTCATAATCATCATACCATTCATTTACAATTTCTTTTGCTTCATCTTTTGAATAATCATTTGCATTAATCATATCATTTTTCTCCTTTGCTTATTTGCTTTAATCACTCGCTACAATTATATTATATACCCTTAGGTGTGATTTGTAAATAGTTTTACCAAAAAAAATTAAAAAAATAAGACTACCATGAAAGGTAGTCTTAATTCTTATATTTAGATCTAATTATAATTCAATGTATTGATAATAGATCTGTGCGCCAGTTGGGTAAGGCGTTACATCATCAGTCAATGCAACTAAAACACCTTGACTTTGTGATATTGAAGCATATACTCCTAATGTATCACTTGCACCGCATAATCTCATTGCTCTTTGAGCACTTGACATAGTTTTTCTTGCTAAGAAAACTTGACAACATCTGTCATCACTATTGTTCATACATAAGATCAATACAGTGCTCGCTGCACCGTCGCTCCATGGCACAAAAATGCCGTCGGTACTAGTCACATTACCTCCATCTATCCAGCGCATATTCCATAATGGATTTACTTTATTGGTTATAGTTGCAATATCACTCGTTCCAGATGCCACAGTAATAGTATTATTACTAGCATGTGATACCATTACTTTTTTATCTTCTTCAGGTATATTTACCATTATGCCTATATTACCACCGTTAATAACCTCGTAAGCTGTATAATAAGAAGTACCTAATTTCACAGATATACTATAATTGATATTATTAGTTATCAAATCTTTAATTTCATTATAAGCTAAATTACAAGTTGCGGTAGTTGCATTAATATTATCTAAAGTATATATAACCTGCTTGCGTTTGTTTAAATTGCTTTCTAATGCATCAATATCTTCTTGAAAGTGTTCGACTGTAAAGGTAACACTTATATTATCATTATTTGAATGTTCTATAGTGACTTTTCCTTCATTTGTTCTTGCGCTAATTATTAAGCCCATATTTGAAATTTTTATAGCATAATCTACATAATTTATACTTGCTCCATGTTTAATAGTAATTTCTGGTATTTTTTCATCTAAAATCTCTATTATTTCGCTATATGTTTTGTCGCAAGTATTTTCTTGCGTGCCTATTGTATAGTTAATAGTTGGGATCGTTTCGACTTCGCTTAATCTCACATAACCGCAAATAGTTGCATCTGATCTTGTATCAGTAACTGTAACACTTGCTGCATTAGCAGATACATAAACATATGCTAAACAGAGTTCTTTATTTAGATCAGTATTAATAATTGCTGGATAGCTAGGATTTACTGCTGCGATTCCTTTTTTTACATATATATCAGCCGATCTATTTTCAAGATCTACACTAACAACAACTGCATCATACCTAGGTTGTGATTCACTAGGTTCGATTGCAAGTTCTAACACACCTATATTTCTAATATATTTACCTAAGCAAATTGCTTTACCGCCCATGACATTGACTGTCATACCTGATCCAGCTTCAACTTCCAAATCTGCATCATAATGCTTAACTACACCATCATCTAAAATACCTTTATAATATTCATTGATGTCATCAGCATTATATTTTTTATCACCATTGATTGAGTTAAAAAATCCACTTGTTACACTCATATTAAACCTCCTATATATTACTAAATGTTGGGATACAAGAATATCCATTTTCGTCCCATGCTTCGGTTATTGCAGTGATACGGACCGTCATTGCGATCCCATATTCATTTTGAATTGTTACAATGTCACCTAAAAAATAATCTTGACCATAAACATAATTTGTGCGTGGTTCAATTTCACCTTCAAATTCTTCTGTGATCAAAGTTTCTGCAAGTGCTGTTTTACCGCGCTCATTTAATAGATCATCATATTGAGTTGGTGTCAATGTTCCACTGCCAGTATTGCTCGAAATATCTCTTGCATCAACATAAATTTCATTTCTAGCAACATCAGATACGTTGCCAGTTACATATGTTTTTCTATCAATGCCTTCACCTTCGCCAGCCACCATGGCAACATTTTTATAATTTTCACTTGATGCTTTATACGATGAACTTAAGATGTTATCAAACTCAGGACTAAAGATCACGTGAGGATTCAAATTCTGATCATAAGATCGATCTAAACCTTCGTAAATATTAAAGATTAATTTTTCACCATCAAATAAAACATCAAAACCAAGTTGATAAGTATTCAATAGATCTTTAATTGCATCAAATAAATTATCACCAGTTAGCTGTTTTGTGATCACTACATCACAACTGCAGTATGTTCCAATAATAAAATTTGAAATTTTTCTACTTGCCATGGTTGGTGCAATAAGATTTTGATTAAGTAATGTTGTAACACCATCAGTTAATAATCCATTTAAGTTTGTCTGCTGCCAGACAATTCTTTTTCTGATGTATGATTCAATTGATGGACCTGACACTGTAATGTAGTTACCATTTTCAGCATCAGTTGAAAGTGATATGTCTTGAATCACCATGAGTGATTCTGGATCATCTTCCCTCATAACTAGATTTCCATCTTTTAATATTTCTAGCGCGTCTGATGTAGCTGGCAAGTATAATTCAAAATCACCTAGATCACAATATTTTTTGGTCCATATAATACTAGCACAATAATCAATAACACCGATCTTTTCAAAAGAGGTGTTTAATACATAAATGTCCATGACTAAACACCTCCATAAAGATTTTGAACGGCAACACTTGCCTGCATGAATTGTGAGCCATGATCGGCTCGTAAAATAAATATGTTTTCACCTGGTCTAATGTTTATCCATGAACTTGATGCATCTAAGTCATTTATGATATTATACATTTGACCATTTGAATACTTTTTAATAAACTTTTTACTACGCAATGTGCTAATGATTATTTGATCACCAGCCATGAGCGTTGTATTTAATTTCATAGTTTGATTTGTTATTGTATTGGTTATTATTGGATTTGTAATTAAGTAATTTGACGTGATTGTTATTACTGCACCAGTTTCAACTGTACCATTATTCATAACTATATTTGAATAATCTCCAATTAATTCACCAAGCGGTATACCCTCACTAGGTATTGAAAATGAAAATTCAAACAAGTCAACAGAGGGTGTTAATATCACCATATTCGAGTTTTTATCAATCCAATATGGATTTGTGCATATAATACTTATTTGAGCTTTTATGCCTTGTTCAAACACGTTATATTCAAATGATTCAACATAACCTTCGATATAAACATCTAAACTATTATTTTTATAATAAACTTTTATATAGCGTTTAGAATAAATAACACTATTTAAAATCATTCTATTTGTTTCTGTGTGATCAACTATTGCAAGTGTGATCACAATGTTGCGAGCTTCTAATCTACTTGAGTTGAACCTGGCACCATCAAAGCCAGGCACAACAGAAGTAATAATATTTGCCGGGGGTTGATTCAAGCCTGTTACACTTAACAACTTCCATTTGTCTTCATTCTGACTAAGCTGCAACATGTTATTAAATTCATTTTCAACTTTAAATATAGCCATGAATTAAACTCCCTTCGCAAAATTCAATTGATTTTTTGTTTGTCTATAAATCTCTAAACGACTAAGTGGTTTAGGACTGTTATTTGTCTGATTAAATGTATAATTATTATTGATCACTTTTCCTGATCCTCCAAGTAAACCTTCACCATTAAGTGCAACTTTAAGATCTTGTGCAGTTTTTGCAATCCATTTTTTATTTCGTTCAAGTGGCACAACAGCTTCTGCACCATTACCTTCTAATAATCCAAGCTGACCTCTGGCTAATACACCGCCAGCCATGAGTGTTGGAATCTCTGGAACATCAAATCTTGAGATCAATTTTTTAAATGGTTTTGCTGGACCAATCTTAACACCCTTAATTTTATCCAACATGCCGTTAATTGCTTTAAATGGGACAGCAATTACTTTATTAATTCCACCTATTAAACCGTTAACGATTGTCTTGAATGCATCAGCGATACCTTCTTTAATACCATCAAATATTTTTCCACCAGTGCTAAACACATCTTTGACAGCTTGCCATGCTTTGCTAAACTTATCTTTAAACCAGGTTGCGACTGGTTTGAAAACAGATTTAATTCCGGACCATGCTTTACTTGCACCAGTTTTTAAACCGTCCCACATTCCAGTAAAAAAGTTGCTAACTGGTGTAATTATAGTTGCATTAAACCATGAAGTAATACCTGACCAAATCGTTTTTATTCCATTCCAAGCTGATCTTGCTTTGTTCTTAATGCCAGACCATAAACTTGAAAAGAATTTTGTTATTGGTTTAATAACATTCTTATTGAACCACTCACTAACTAATGACCATACAGCTTTTATTGCTTCCCAACAGCCTACAGCTAATTGAGTTATGATCTCAAATGCTGTCACAAAGAAATCGATTAATGGCTGTAAAAATGTAAGTATTGGTTGAACTACATTATCATTAATCCATTGAGCAATTGTACTTAGTATCGTTTTGATACTATCTATAACACCTGCGATTATTTCAATAATATTGCTTGCAACAGTTTGAATCGTGTTCCAAATAGTTGTAACAATCGCAATTATTGTTTCAACAGCACCACTAACTACTGCTTTTATATTTTCCCATAGCGTGATCCAAAAATTTCTAAACTTGTCTGACGTTTTCCATAAAGTAATAAATCCAGCAACAAGTGCGGCAATTGCAATTACAGCAGCACTAATTGGATTTGCAGCAATTATTGCATTTAGCAATCCTAATGCTGACACTATGGATAGGATCATACCTGGAATGCTTGATATAAACATTATTGCATTAAATGCTAAGAATCCAGCAACTATTGCGGCAAGTGCTGAAACAATTATCTGCCAATTATCACTAATAAAATCAAATATCGTTTTGATCACTTTACCGATTGTCGTCAATACGTCCATGACCTCAGGATAATTTTCTTCTAACTTACGAGCTATAAAATCAATAGCTTGTGAAACTAGTGTCTTTACTCTAGGGACCATGTTGCTAATGTATGATTCTGCGCTAGCCGCAAAATTTTCCCAAAGTTGATCAACATCAGAATTTTCATCAGCAATACCAGTTAAAAAGTTATCCCATGCAGCTTTCATTGAACCAGTTGAACCTTCAATTGTACCAGCTGCTTCAGCTGCTGTGGTACCAGTGATGCCCATCTCTTTTTGTACAATGTGAATTGCTTCAACTATATCAGCATAACTTGCTTCTAAATGACCTTTACTGTCAATACTAAAATCAGCACGGCTTGCAAAATCTTTATCAAGCTTAGTTGCATCTTGCATCAATCTGGCCATTTCCTTTTGAGTGCCGCCATATCCGAGCTTTAAATTGTCCAACATGGTATAGTTCTGTTTTGCAAAACCTTGATAAGCATTTTGAATCGAATCAATGTTTGTGCCCATCTTATTTGCATTATCTGACATATCAGTGATTGCAGTGTCAACGTATTTTACTGCTTTACCAGTATCACCGCCCAAGCCTTGAATTAATGATGCGGCAAAACTAGTAGCTGTCTCCATGTACTGATTTGCGCTCATGCCGGCCGTCTTATAAGCATTGGCTGCATATTTTTGAAGTTCTTTAGAATCACCTTTAAATAATGTATCGACACCACCAACCAATTGCTCATAGCTTGCGTAATTACCATAAGCTGTTTTGCCTAAGTTGATTATTTGTGTTCCAAGCTCTTTTACTTTACTAATTGCTAATTCAATACCATCAGAAACTAAGTTTGCAAGTGCACCTTTAAAAACAGTAAAACCATCATTGCCGACGGTTGTTGCGCTGTCACCTGCATCGGTCAATGACTGGTCCAAAGCATCGGCTGCTTTTTGTGTCGCACTAAGCTGCGTTTCATTTGCAGCAAGATCTTTTGATAATCTAGATATATCCTGGGCCAATGTTTTGGCCGCATCTGAGTCTTCACCTTGTTCTAATATAATATTAGCATATTCTTTTTTAAGCGATTCTAGGCTTGTTTTTTGAGCTGTGATGGTGCTTTTAAGCTTCTCAAGCGCGCCGTTTTCATTCTTAGCTGCGGCAGCGCTCGTATCTTGCTCATCTGCAAGTCCACTTAGTGCAGTTTTGTATTTACCTATTTCAGCGGCCGTTTTATTTACGACTGCCTGTTGATTTGCAATTTTAATTCTTAACTCATCAGCGCCTTTAGAATTTTCACCTTGCTCAGCAACAACTAATTCTAATTGCTTTTCATAAGACTTTAAAATTGTTTTTTGGTTGCCCAAAACAGTGTCAAGTTGTTTTAACTTGGCATTGATACCATCAGAACTTTTACTCCAATTTTCCATGCCTGAAGCTGCAGCTTTAAATTCTGCATTAGCAAGTTTAATTTGTCTATTTGCATCTTGAATGCCTTTTTTCAAGCCAGAAATATCAGCATTAAGTTTGATAGTAGTAACGTTTGCCATGCGTAACCTCCTCTCTAAAACCAGGTATCACTAGCCGGTCTTCGTATTATTTTTGGTTTTTGATCACCATTGTTTCCATTCTTTTTAGAGTAATTATTATATCTTGAAATTAAAATAAATACTTCTCTTGCTTTTTCTTTTCTTAAGCTCAAAGGTGTCATGGCTGTAAATCGTTCACATAGACTCATTTCCATTTCAAATAATAGTTCATAAATGGACGCATCGCTTTGTGCGTCCTCATCTAGTTTCCCGATTTAACAAGATTTAAACTTTCAACAATTGATGTGCCTATACTAAGAACTACTGGGATCAATTCTTTGATTTTAACCTGGTCAAGTTCTTCATCAGTAACACCATCAAAAACATCTTTTAAAAGTGGTTTAAGTTTACCATAACATTTAATAACCATTTTTGCAACTTCAGTATTATCAGTTAATTTATCTACGTCAATTATTTGCATGAACTCTTCTACAGTTCCAAGCATAAGATCATAACTTTCAGATCTATATGTTTTATCAATTTCATTCTTATTATCTTTTTTATAAATATTTAATATCATAGTTGCCATAATTCAAAATCCTCCTATTTGAAAAAAGCGGCGACATTTGCCGCCGCCCATGAAAAAAGTATATTTTTATTCCGATTTGTAGAACTGGAATCCAAACGTGTGCGTTATTGTATCAGGTGCAGCAATTCCATTTGGTGCATACATCGCCGTAATTATCATAACATGCGCACCACTATATTCTTGATATTCATTCTTTAAAGAAACTTCAAAAACTGGTGTATGATATGTTGCATCTGATTCTCTAGGCGCATTATAATCGCACCAGCCTTCAGTTTGCTGCACGGCCCAATAAATTGCATCATTATCAAGTTCAGCACCTTCTGGAAGTCCTTCAAATTTGAATGATGCAGTTTGATCATAAGCAATGACAGTAGCAGTTGGATTAAGTTGTGAATCCATCGGAATTTCTGTACCGTCGATCAGTTCGACTTTAAAATCTTCTAAACCGATCGGTGGCTCAGGGTGTTGCATTAACAGTAACTGCACAACCATCAGAATATGTTCCACAAGTTGCTGTAATTGTTGCTGTACCTGCTGTAACAGCTGTCACTTCACCATTTTCATCAACAGTTGCAACCGCATCATCACTTGATGACCATGTAATTTCACCTACTGCACCAGCTGGTGAAAGTGTAGCAACTAAAGTTGATTTTTCAGCAACATCTAAGCTTAAGCTTGATGGACTAACTCCAACTCCAACTGGTGTTGGCGCTGGTCCAACTGGCGAAATAGAATCAGGTGTCTGAATGCTTGTAAAGAATGTTGAAAGATCTGCAAGACCATATCTTGCATCAACAACAATACCTTTAACACCAGATTTTTCCCAAACACCATTGACATATTTACCTTTAGTAAATTCATGCTCAGTATAGATACCTGTAAATTCAATAGTTGTATTGTTTGTATCAGTACCATCATTTTCAGTCTGATTTGTTTCTTCTGGAATATTGAATGTGCCTTTAAGTCTTGTCACATATCTATAACCACCATCAGTTCCTTTAGTTCTGTAAGTAATTGCAAAATACTTATTCTGGCGTGGTGAATCAACCATCATGCCCGTTTGCTCATCAAATGATTTACCAATTAAAGTTGATAATTTATCAAGTGATGGTGGCGCAATAGTTAATGAGATTGTATCAGCACTTTCAGAATTAACAACAATCATTGCTTTATTATCATAATAATGAGCTTCTGATGCTGCATCAACTGACTTACCAACTTCCTGTACTGGAATGTGAATTGGTGTGCCTGTAGCATAACCATTCTCATCATCTTGAAGTACTTCAGCAAAATAAAAAGAATCAACGCCTCTAAATTCAAAGATTTGCTGTGATGTTTTTGCCATCGTTTTTACCTCCTATTTTTAATTTTCAATATTTAAAAATTCAACTTGCATGCCTCTGCCGACATGAGTTATTTCATCGCTAATAAGATCATAAGCTCTAGTTGTTATGATCCAATTATTTTGCTTCAACAGTGTTCTGGCACTTGCTAATAAACTATAAGCTAAGTTAACATCAGTTGAATAAACATTGACATCATATGAATAATTTACGCTTGCCGTATCATTATCATAAAACGCTTCACCAGTTTCATCATTATTCCAAAACGTGAAAAATGTTTGTGGATAATCTTCATCTGGTGCTAAGCTGCCTTGTCTCATAACTGGATATTTGAATGATTCTAATAATTCAATTAATCTATCCTCCATCAACTGCCTCCTATTTTCTTATCTATTTCGTCCATAACAATATCTGCCATATCTTGTTGAATATCTTTCATATATTTTTTGCGCTTATATATTTTTTGAAGTGCATAATTAGGTTGCATTCTTGGTGTGCCAGTTATCAAAAATCCGGCAGCGCCAGGTTTATCAAAATCAAAACCTATACCAATTTCAGCAATTGTGCCGGACCATGAAACTCTAGCATTTTTAACTATTGTTTTTTCAGTTTTACTTGTTGAATATTTTCCGCCAGCCGGCATATTAGATTTAACCATAGCTTCTTTTGTATCATCTTCAACAGTTTCTGCAGTTTGCTCAAGTGCATCAGTGACTACTGATTTTAGATCACCACCAACACCATCAAGCTTAGTTAATAGCTCATTAAATTCTGAGTAATTAAGATTGAATAATTTTCTTGCCAATCTTAAGCACCTCCTTGAACCGCCTTAACTTTAAATTTAACAAACTGGTTTCGCATATTTATGTTTTCTGGCTTACCCATGATCTCATAAACATCACCAGTTGCTAACAATTTTATTCTACATTCTGATTTAATATCTGGCCTAAACCAAGTTTCAACATTAGCTGTATCTTCAATCGTATAAACATCATTGTTTGTGGTTTCTGTACCACCATAAGTTTTCCAACTGCAGTCAAGTCTAATACCTGATGTTGGAAATGATTTATTTGTTACACCTTTATTTTTTGAATATGTTGGTATTAATAACTCAACTGCGGTTGAATATGGAAATGACGGTTTAAAATTTGCCATAATTTTTGCCTCCCCTTATTTATATGCAAGCTGTGTCGCTCGCTGCATAAAATACTCAGACAATTTACCATCGCCAGAACCGTAATTCCAAAGATCAGAAACACCTCTAGCAACAATACCTGGTGTAATTTTATTTGCCTTCACTCCGGCGTCGGTTAAAAAATCTATGACTTCATCAATATACTCAGATAATGTATTATCTTGATAATTGCCTTGAATGCCAAGCGCATTTTTTACATTTGTTAACATTGTTGCATCAGCCATGTTGCTAGGTGCCTCCTTTACGTACTTTATTTTGCCCATAATCGCATTTTATACAGTTTGCTTTATATTTTACTGAATAAAATATTAAAACGCGATTATGGGCTAATTATGAGCTCTAAAAACCGGCTCTTGTAATTGTGATCTGACCTGTAGCGAGAACTGCTTTATAAAGTGTTCTGCCATCAGCTTCAACATCATCACTACCAGCACTAATTGTAGCAGTTGCACCATTAAGAGTGAAACCTGTATAGTTATAAGCTGGTACAAAATAAATTGTTGCAGCAGATACATCTTCTGCAAAATCACATGTTGCAACTGGTTCATTTGCAATAAGAACGTTTGTTGCATCTGCAATTTCAAATACTCCAGGATATTTTGCTTCTGCAGCAGTTAATCCTGAATTGCTGCTATTCTGTAATAAAATTAAACCATAAAGACTAATAAGATCAATAGCCTGAACTGGTACGATTCTATTTACGTTGATCATTTTTAATTCCTCCTAAAATTTATTCTACTAAATCAGTACCTTTACCCCATACACCATCTATGACTTTGAGAACTTTTCCATTGTCTTCTGAAGTAACTTCTGGAAGTGAAGAACCACTACCAGATGGAACTTTTTTAGCAATTGCACTAATGACATCAGCACTTGTCGCATAATTTCCAACTGTTGCTCCATCATTAATATCTTCATAAGTATCTATGAGCTGTCCACCAAAAGCTACATATAAATTTTTGAGTGCTTCAACATTTGTCATAGTTAGCACCTCCTAGTTACCTTTTTTCTTGATGATCCAAATACCTTTAGGATTAAGAACTTTACCATCAACGATAGTTAGCATCTTATTAACCCATTCATTACGATCTTCGTCTAACCATCTCTTCATACCGAACTGAGCCTGTGTATTAATTGCATATTCTTCTGGCTGCCAGAATACACCAACAACATCACCAGCTGAAGCTGTATCAAAATCAGTAATAACATCAGGTTCAACAATTGAAACGGCTCTGCCAAAGAATCTGCCGTTTGGATTTGTTGCATCACCATCATTTACTTCGAGACCTGCTGCTTCTCTATAAATTGGGTTGTTGTTGTTATCTCTCATTGTTTCAAGATGTGCATCAATTGTTGCAAGTGGGAAAACAAATTCACCAGCTCTATAACCTAATGGTAACTTAGCAAAGAATTTTTTCTTCCACTGTACCCAGTTATCAAAATCAGCTTCTGTCATTTCAACAACATTAGTTATTCTTGGATCATTTAAAATACCAAGTGGCTGACCATTACCAGTACCTTTCATGATAGCAAGATCCATCGCTCTCTTATAAGCAATTACCATAACCTTAACAATTTCACGTTCGAAAATATCAAGTGTTACAATGCTTGAAAGTAATGTCTGTGAGATTCTGATTTCAGCCATGTTATAACTAAATTCAACATACTCATCAATTTTACCACCATCTTCACGAGGTGCAACTGTTGTTTCAGTAACCCATTTGAAAGTAGCCTGAAGTTCTGCAATTGGAACTTTTACACCACCTTTAATATTGAGTTTACGAACTTTGTCATACAACTGACCATAAACTAAACGAACTTCATTAATAAATTCATTTAATACAGTTGTTGGAATTGTAGCACCTAACTGTGATGTATTAGCTGCCATGTTATCTCTCTGAATTAAATTAGCTGGAATTTTTTCACCAGTCTGTACAAATCTCTTGAATGCCATTCTATATTCCATAGTAGCATATGGATCTGTATTTTCACGCTTCTGAGTAGCGTTTGTCTGCTGACCAAATGCACCTAAAATCTGAGTGTTCTGAGGTCTAGCATTAACAGGTACTGATCTTGACTCAAGTTCAAGTTCTGCCTGTCTTTCCTCTTCTTCAATTGCTTCAATTTCATCTTGAATGTCCATGATCTCGTCATTGATAGATTCAAGTTGATCATTAATTGAACGAACTTCAGCAACTTCTGTACTTGCCTGTGCTCTTGCAGCAAGTTTGTTCTGCTTGTCAAGAAGTCTTTGTAACTTCTTTTCAAGAATTGTTTTTCTCATTTGTTAATCCTCCTATTGATTAATTGATTTATTTGTTATTAATATAAAAATCAGTTTCCACTGAGTCGCACCATGTTATCCAACATTTAATAAATGAATTATCCAACTCTATTTATTTGTGCATTTATCTTAAATCAGCTCATGATCTGATTTAATTACTTTCATACCTTTTATTATACCATATTTTGGCATATTTTAACACGGTTTTATTATGGAAAATTATATAAAAAAATAACTCATGCTATTATCATAGCATGAGTTAATTCATTTGCTTACCCAAAATTTCTAAGTCCTAGCAAATATTCTTTAGCTTTTTGGTATCTATAAACTCTTTTATAATCTTTTTCAGTAGGCACTCTATTTAGTCTACTTAGATCTGAATTGTGTTCAAGATCTCCAAGCTTAACTGCTTTTGCTAGATCATTTTCTTTGATCTTTTTAAGATATACACCATAGCTTTCGCCGTCTTTTTTTGTTACCGCATTAACCGCGTCAACAATTCGATCAGAAAAACCCATGGACCTAAGATCATCAAGAGTAGTATCTGAGTCTTCAACCACATCATGTAGCAGAGCTACAATTTTTTGTTCTTCCGTTTCCATCTTCAATGCAACTGTAATTGGGTGCATGTAATAAGGTGCACCACCTTTGTCAACTTGATCTTTATGAATTTCACAACACAACATAAGCGCTTTTCTGAGCATTAAACTTTTCCTCCTTTAATTAGACTATTTGCTTTTTCTTCACTGATCTCATAATAATCACGAGTTGCGTCGAACTCAATGTCAATGAGACCAGGCATCTCTACCCACTCGCCATCGATCCAAGCATAAGCCGTAATGTCATCAACTTTTGCGAGTCTTGAGATGTCACCATTTTCATTATAGTGTACATAATAACGTGGCTTCATCATTCTCACCTCCTCAAAGGACCTCACTCTGTCCTGCATTTATATTATACACCGATTAGTGTAGTTTGTAAATAGCTAATTTTAGCCATGAGATTTAATGCTCATAACTCCGTCAGGATTTGGAACATGCGTTCCAATTTGTTTCATTTTTTTGTTTAATCTCTTTTTTTCTTGATTTCTAGTTGTAGCTTCTCTTTGCTTTTCATAAAGTGGGTGGTTTAATTCTTTTGCACCTTGGCTCTGTGGTGTGTGAAATTGGAATTCAAATTTATATCCATCTTTGTTTTCATATACGCACTGGACAGCTTTTTGAGCTGATTTACCATTAGCATACATGTCATAAAAGTTCTTACAGCGAACTTCTTTATAACCTTTATTTTCCATCGAAGATTTAATTTTATTATAACCATCAGTAAAATTATCTGTACCAATAACTGCAGTATATCTTACTGCATCTTTGATGTCTGATCCAGCTTCATCAAATGATATTCCATCTTGTTTCGCATCAGCGCCTATTTTACCAGCCATAGATGTCGGTTGTTTCATTCTAAAATCTAAGCCGTACATTTTGCCGCCAACATTATCTACAGCCGATATAACATCGCTTGTGATCTGAGGTTCAGCTGCTGCAGCTTTATCATAAACTTTATTTGCTATGTTTAAGGCTTGTTGTGCTTCTTCATCGGTCAAGTCACCTCTAGCTTTAATTTTAGCCATGTCAGCAGCTTCTTTTTGAAAAGGTTTATATTCATTTGATAATCTACTTTCCACTTTTTTAGTTTCATTCTCAACCTGAGTTTTAAGATCATCAGTAGTTGTGCCAGATCCACCTGAACCACCTGAAGCTGCAAAACGTCCTTTGCTATCGTGATTCTTGTTATAACGGGCTTCAGCAAGAATTAACATAGTTTGTGTTTTTAATTTTTCTAATTTTAAATTATCCATGCTAATTACTCCTTATTTAACTATTGGCATACTTAATTGCTTCTTTTAACGTATCAAATTCGCCCATTTTTTCTCCCATAGTATTAAATAAAGAAACTTTTTTTAATGTCCATTTTGAGTCACTAGGCTTTTTTGTAATTTTATAAAAACCATCTTCACTAACATAAGTTTTAACTGGATCAGATTTGCTTGATTTAAGTGTAAATCCTTTGAGATCGTCAGTAGTTACTCCACTAGAACTAGAACCACCAGAACCAGTCGCAAATCTACCTTTACTGTCATGTTTCATATTATATCTTTTTATAAGAGTTTGTGTTTTTAATTTTTCTAATTCTAAATTATCTTGAGGTTTTTCTTTTTCTTCAGCTCTAGCTTTTTCTAATGCTGATCTAGCTTCTTCTAAAGTTTCTTTAGATCTAGTATTGATCTCAGTTGCTTCATAAGCTGGAAAAGTAACTGCAGAAACTTCAACTACATTATTGATTGATCTAATATTTCTAGTTGGGTGGTCAGTTTCCAAGCCGTCCCAATCATCTTGATCAACACCAAACATGAATGACATACCTGAAATATCACCGCGCTGTACAGCTGAATATAATGCTCTAGCTTCAGCATTATTTTCGGTGTCAAGTATTACTTTTATACTCATGCCGTTTTCATCAACCATAAGTTGCATTGTTGAATTGCTGTTGTTTCTACGACTACGTGCAAGTGGAATTTTGCTTGTGTCATGGTTAACTAAAAATCTAACATCTTTTAGATCTGTTTTATTTAATGCACCAGGGTGTATAATCTCATCAAATGCGCCAATGTTTGCACGTGAGCCATACACAATCGGTCTACCAGTAATTATGTTGCGACCTTCAGATTCTTCTGTACTAATTTCAAAATTATAACTTCTTTGTTCAAGTTCTTTTTTTGGCATTTTATTTTCCTCCATTAATCTTCATCATCGTCATTTGCTTCATATTGATCTTTCATGTTTGTGATTATATCTTTTTATAAGAGTTTGTGTTTTTAATTTTTCTAATTCTAAATTATCCATCGTTAAACCTCCTCATTTATATTAGTTGATTGCTTATCTTCAACATCAACATTGACTTTTCCAACTTGATATTGATCTGCATTATTTGCATCAATCCAATTCAAACTCATAAAACGTTTACCTTCAAGTTCTGGTAGTGGCATAAGTCCAAAAATTGTTCGTTTTTCATTTTCAAACATACCACCAGTTGGTGCAAGTAAATTAACTAGTTCGATCTTTTGAGTAATGCTCATGAATATCAAATCTTTAGGATAAAATTCAATCTTATTACCAAATGATCTCTCACGATCAGTAAATAATTTTTTACTAAATGCTTGTGACATTGATAAGATCAATGGTTCAAGCGTTTTCTGGTAAAATGCTTCATACTGGTCCTTAGTATAATCACCAGTTAAAATACAAAGTGGGACACCAAAATTTCTGAGTATTTTTTCATCAATAAATTTTAATGTATCACCACCAACAATTTCAGATTTATGTTGTAGTGGTGTAAATTCTGCTTTAAGATCTAAAGGTAAAAATCCGCTTTCATTGTTTTGCAGTTTTCTTTCAAGTTCTGCAAGTGCAGCTTCAGTTTTTCCTTCATCAAGCAATGTGTTGTATTTAATAACACCATTGATTGCATAAGAAGCTTTCATTGCTTTAGCAATACCTTGCAATAAAGTATTATTTAATTCTAATGTTGCAAGTAATGCTTCATGATCTGGTTGGCCTAACATGTTACCACCCATGAAGTCATTAACTGAATAATTATACTTAATATGAATTACATCATCATAAGCAACTGTCGTCGTGTAACCATTCCAAAATTGAAACTTAACAAACAAACGTCCTGAAGCATCTTCAATAAAATCAACCTGAGTTGGATTTATTGGATAAAATGCTTCATAGTATCTTCTTGTTACATTAGGATTTTTTTCATCTTGCCATGTATAATATGTTGGAATTATGAATGCGTTGTAGTTCATTAATAACAACCATGAGATCTTTTCTAAAAATTCACTAGTCGTCATCAGTGGGTTAGGATTATTCAAAACATCTTGAATATTACCACGAACTGCAGTTGGATCATTACCATTATATCGTACATGGACTGGATTAAGTTTTTTCATTTCATCGACAATACATTTTAATGCTTGCTGTACAACATCGCTCGCATAAATGTTTGTACCAAATTGTGAAAAAATTGGTGTATAACCATTTAGTGTCGGTGCAAATTTCGGATTTTTTGGACCTTTTTGAAATAGTCTAGTTAACCAACTCAATTTATTTTCCTCCTATTAATTGTTTTAAGTCTGATCTATAACGTCTATACATCTCATATAGTGATATTAAAGTTACTGAACCATCAATCTTTTTTGCGTTTTCTGTTTTAATACAAAGTGCTTGACGTTTATCATTAACCTTAAGACAACTATTTGAAAAACACCATTTATCGACTGGATTTTGATTATAATTAATTAATTGAGCTTTCAAATCAGCTTCAACTAAAAGCAGTGCATTATTCAATGTGTCGGCATTCTGCAAAACCATTTCAACATCGCCGGCGCTTTTACTCCAGCCATAATCTTCCATTCTTTTTAACCAGTCTTTTGCAAATCTTTGATCATAACCGCATTTATAAAGTTTGATTTCATAATTTTTATACAACTTATAAAACCAATCAGCAATAATTGTTAGATCAATGTCATTGCCTTCACAAATTGTGATATAACCTTCTTTTGTCCACTCTTTATATTTTGCGCCCGCACCATGATCATCATTTTCAACTTCAAGTTTTGACTGTGGTATAAAATATTGAGTGTAAATATATTTAACTTTATCATCAGGTTTCATGATCAAAATTTTAGCGCAAGCTAAGTCGGTAGTTTCTGCAAGATCGACATGACCTAAGCAAAAACTTCCTCGTAAATCTTCAATATCATAAATTGCTTTATAGTCATAATCTTCAACATTTAACCATGCCTCAACTCCATTTTGTTTAAAGTTAAAATCTTTACTTAAAACAAAAATTCGATCAGCCTTGCTTGTTTTTGCAAGATCAATTTGTTCTTCTAAATAACTCCATTTTTTAACTGTACCTAAGGTTGGGTTAGACTTAACCCAACTCTTAGGATTTTGAAAAACCTCTATCTCAGAATCTTGCGTATATAGCCATGGAAGGAAACGACTAGCTGAAATAGAATCATCTTCACCTTTTATAATTGCTCTTGCTTTTTTCAATTGATCATCAAGATAACCGTCATTTATAAAACCTTCAGTAGTTATATTAAAAAATTTTGGATTGTCTTTAAGTGATTGTGATTGCTCAATTGATTTTGCAATTACATTTGTTTGCATCTCATGAGTTTCATCGACAATCGCAAAATCAATGTTACGTCCTTCTTTGTTTCTGGTCCTGTCACTAAGTTTAAATACTTTTGTGTTAGTAATTTTATTTAATATAAATCTAATATTTTTCTTTGTGTCTAAATCATCTGGATCATAACCACGCCGCATCGCATCTACTGCATCAAACACAATAGATGCCTGTGCATCATCATTTGACGAACAAACAAGATCTGCACCTTCATTACCAACAATAAATTCACTATTTGCGATCGCTGAACACGTTTCAGATTTACCATTTTTTCTGGCAATCAATAATAAGATCTTTTTAAATCGATCTATTAACATATTGCGCTCTTTATAATCTCTTGTCATCTTGAAACTATAAACCGTTTCAATGAATGCTTTTTGCCACAACATTAATTTCATAGGCTGGCCATAAAACGGGCTCTTAGTTAATTTGATACAATTTTCCATAAAGTCCATTCTTAAATTTGCTGCATCAGTATCATAAAAATAATCATCGTTATGGAAAAGATCATCTATTAAGTTTTCAAGTTCCATGTATAATTCTTGCCCAACTAAAATTTTACCTTCATCAATTTCAGCTTTGTATAAAAGTAAATTACTATTATCAGGCGTCCAAATTTTATTTTCTTTAATTAACATCTTTTCTCGCCTTAACCCATTTTCTAAGCGGTGAATCTTCTTCAGATTCGCCCATGTCACCAGCTAGTCTAAATAATAATTTTAGACTGTTATTGTATTGTTGTAAAATTTCTTTATACAACTTCGCTGCAGCAGTTGATTTTTGCTGCAGCGGATTTTTTGGATTGACTGAAATAAAAGGCAACTTCTTTAATTCAATCAATTGTTCTTCCATGAATAATATCTCATCTATTAATTGTAACGCTTTTATCTCATTTTCTGAATGCTCTTTACAAATTATTTTTTTAAGTTCTTCTTTTCTATCCATAAGATCACCTATTTTTCAGTTTCTGGTTCTTCTATAATTTCTTCAGCAGGCTTTGTTTCAATAGTTTCATTTTCAACAGATTTTTCATCTACACTTTCAGATTCATCTATTGATTTACTTTCGCCCGGTGCTGCCATCATTAAACTTGCAGGCGCTTCGTATTTATTGAAATATTGCCATATTTTAAACCCTTCAAAAACTGCACCTTTAAACGTTGCACTTTGCCTATCACCTAAATGTACTACACCAATCGAATTATCTACGTCGCCCGCAACTGTTGCTCCTTTTGTATTTAATTGTACATCATCTATATAATAATATATTCTATTAAAGTCACGCACTAATTCTCCGTCAACTAATTTTGCACCAAACAATATTTTCAGTGTTTTATTTTCAAAGAAATATGGGTCGTGTACATCATCTAAATATATATTATTATTCGTTTGGTCGTGTATCCACCAATCGCCTAAGCCTGTTTCAGAATTATAGTTTTTAAAACATAACATAGCACCATAATTGTTTCTTGAAAAACAAAGTAAAAAGTTATTGCCTGTGTTAGGTGATGTTTCTTTATTAAATGTTCCAAACTTAACTTCCATTTCGTAAATAGCATTAAAATCAAATATGGTTCCTGTTCTTACTCTTTGGCCGGTAGTCTTAAATTCTAACCCAACACCTTGCGTTGTCGTTCCATAGTGCATTAACGTGCCTAAACTTGCATTTTTAACTTTATCATACCACGGTGTTTTACTTGTAAAATCAAATTCACTAATTAAAACTTTACTAGGTTTTACATTAACGATGACTGTTCCATATCCGTCATAACTTACTGGCTCTTCCTGTGATGCGGTGTATGTGCCATTTTCTGTAATTGTTCTATTCATCAATGCTGGTGATACTGCTGCAATTATTTTATTCCAGCCATCAACACCTTCTGGTGGTGTATAAACACCGTTTGAAAATATTGTTTTTTCTTCAAGAACTCCACCTCCGCCGGCATGATCCGCAAGTTCTTTCATTTTTTCATCAATCAATCTGAAGTTTTCATTATAATCATTCTTGTTATAATAATCCTGGCCTTCTGGCAAATTAAAACCATAGTTATCTGTTTGCCTCATCTTGATCCTCCTCTAAATCTTCAATTCGTTTCAATTCCGTATCAATAATTTCAAAATTTGTGTTATAGTATTCTTCATTATATTGATCACTATTTTCTGGTATATTCAAATTATAATTAGGTGTATTTATCATAGTTTTGTACCTCGCAATTCACCATAGTTAAAATGTCTCAAAAATTCATTTTTAAATTTATTTAGATCATCATATGTATTATAATTATCCGCCGTGGCACCTCGGTTAATTTTCTTCAAGTTACCGCAAACAACATGATCATATATTGATAAAATAAAATTTTCTGACTTATCATAAGCTATATGATAAAAATCAGAATAATTATTTTCAAAAACTAATCTAAAATGAATATTATTGCCTGTTAATAAATCACCAGAAATAGTTGTAGAACTTTGACCATCTAAGATTCTAAGTGGTAAAATTCTATAAAATTCATTACCTCGATAAACTTCAACACCAGTTGCATTTGTAATTCCTAAGAAATTGATCACTGCTGCATCAGTACCTAGTTCGTTAACTATACTGGACAAAACATTATTTTCGATATTTATAATATTTTTCAATTGTTTCGCCTCCTATACACCTAAGAGTTATTTTTTTTAAATCAAAAATCTGATTTTTTGACTTTTCATGAGAATAACC
>Ga0326514_10000177_pt1 | contig 39957 bp, 27 predicted proteins | sample 3_2548_0518_D_FD_203653 | JGI IMG/M metagenome (GOLD analysis project Ga0326514, IMG submission 203653) | Bovine rumen microbial communities from UC Davis, California, United States - 3_2548_0518 | ecosystem: Host-associated > Mammals > Digestive system > Stomach > Rumen | place: USA... | reverse complement strand
AAACCGAATTAAGTACAAAGCAGAACAACATAACAGGAAGCAATGGTGAGGTTGTTTATCATAACGGTACAAACGTGTTTACGCAAACTATCTTGAATGAAGGATATGTTGTTAATACTCAAGAAGACCTAAATCGTTGTAAAAATAATTCACCCTCATTTGAGGATGTGCTTAATACATGGCAAAAGTTTAGTATTCTGAATGGGGTTAGTAATGCTAGACCAGCAGAGATGAATAGTTGGAGGTTTAATAATAATACGATTATTCAACCAACAGATACAGAATCTTATGTAGGATTCCTATCACCGAATTCTTATTCATCTTATGATGTTACAGTTAGATGCTATTCAACAGGAGCTGATGATGATACTATAGGTTTAGTAGCTGCTTATGCTAAAGATTCCGGTGGAAAAGAACATACACTATCGTTCTTAAGAACTCCTGGAGGTACAAGTAATAACGGGAAGCCAAGATGGTGCGCTGTATTAGATTATAATGGAAATATTGATGCAACCAGTTATAATCAAGCAGTTATTGTAGATAATTCAAGTTCAACTACATACCCAGCTTCTACAACAAATTGGGGTACATCATCCATAGCTAGAGGTACAGTAATTAATATAGTTAGAAATGGAAATTTATTTACGGCTAGATGCTCTCAGTTTGGATCATCAGAAATAGATGATACGACTTTAATTACACTTAATTTAGATACTTTTGCATCTCAATATCCATTATTAAATCTATTTAGAGGTTCAAGTAAGTGGGGTTATTCTACATTTTCTCAGCCAAATACACAATATGAAAATATAGCCATAGCTGATCCCTCTAACTTTATAATTGATGTATTAAATAAAAAAGTATACCAATATAACAGTTCTACTAAAACTTGGGATGTAATTCAAGGTGAGGATCCTATAAATTCTATTGGTGTAGGTAGATTTAGTTATAACAGTATTACAAATAAGTTGTTTTATAACAACGGAACTTCTGTAATTGAAATTAGCGCTTCTAGTTCAAGTTCTAGTGGTCAGAAAATTCATGTTATTGATGCAAGTACACTTACAAACTATACATTGGATTCAGTTCCAGGATCTTATATAAACGATTTAGTAGTTATTACAAACATAACTTCTGGTACACATTATTCGTTTGTAAATGGAAGAGGAACTACAAGACACTTTAGGGGTGACAATGAGCATGATTTGATATTCCGTTGCTGTGGCAATAATAGATATCAGCCTATCATGTTCCCGATATTAACAGATTAAATTTAAATTAAAAAATGGCAGTACAATCATTAGAAACTTTAAAGGGATATTTCAAAGCCGGTGAATATCCTACACAAGGTGATTTTATTAACTTAATTGATACACTTGCTTCTATGGGTGGATCAAGTATGGATCAACCTGTAATTCTCGTTGCAGACTATAACCTTAACTCGTATCTTATAGGTGATTCTGGCGGTGGAATTGATATGACTTGGCAAAAGACAGCTTATGATCCTATCTGGGCTGAGGAGCTTATAAAATACACACTAGATAGAGACGGAAGAGGAAGCATTTATGATGATCTTACCTACGTTATTATACACAATAACAATTTCTGGCAATATAGCGAAGAAACTAGAATGTTTATTTCTACATGGGACGGACCGAGTTATAATAAGGTAATTACTGTCATTCCTAATGGTAGCATGGTAGCGTTTGCAAGATCAACTACAGCTGGTGAATCATATGGCGGAGAAGTTTCTTATTCTTACGAGGGTTTAGCGGCTAACTGGAGACCTGTTGGTAACCCAATTGGAATTACTGAGTATGAATTATCTCAGTTAGATCAAGAGTCTAATGGTGGAGGTGGAAGCGGTTCCTAGTATTTAAACTATAAAAACACATTTTTATTATGATACCTAAAGTAATACATTATTGCTGGTTCGGTAGAGGACCGAAACCGGAAAAGATACAGAAATGTATTGACAGCTGGAGTAAGATAATGCCAGATTACGAAATAAAAGAATGGAATGAGGATAATTGGGATGTTAGAAAGCATCTTTATACATCACAAGCTTATGATGTGAAGAAATATGCTTTTGTATCTGATTATGCTAGATATGATATTCTTTTTAATAATGGTGGTATTTATCTGGATACTGATGTTGAACTATTGAAAAGTCTAGATCCGATTGTTCAAGAAGGAAAACCCTTTGGTGGATTGGATTCATCATCTGGTTGGTTTACTTCTGGACTAGGTATGGGTGGTCCAAGACATAGTAAGATATTTAATTTAATAAGATTGGATTATTGCTGTTCTACAGCTGTAGATAAATTTGGTAAAATTAGATATAATACTAATGTATCTCATGAAATCAGTATTATGAGTAGACTCGGTATTAAAAGAGGTAGTAATGAAATACAAGAAGTAGGTGGAATGGTTCTTTACCCTAAAGAGTATTTCTGTCCAATCGATTTTATTACAAATAAAATTAATATCACTGACAATACTTATTCTATTCATCATTATACATGTACATGGATGCCCAAGGAGATGATTGATGATTTAATTAAGAGGTACCCAGAACTAAAAGAACGTTATAGCAATAATTAATTATGTATTACCTTAGCGAATGTTTAATCATAAAAGATGAAAATCATTACCTAATTGAACATTTAACGAAGAGTCTACAAGCTGGGATAGAACACATATTTATATATGATAATGAAAGTTCTACTCCTGTAAGTGACTTCTTAAAAGATTATCCAGATCTTTTTAATAAATGCACTATCGAAATCTATAAAACAAACGGATCCGGAATATGTCAGATTGATTGTTATACAAAATTCATAAATGATCATAGAAATGGCACAGAATGGTGTGCTTTTATAGATACGGATGAGATGCTAGAGGGGAATTTGAAAGACCTAATTAATCTTTATAAAGATTACTTTTCATTGAGAATACACCAAATAGTACATGGAGCTAATGGACAGGCTTATGCAGATTACTCAAAAACATTGACAGAGAGATTCCAAGAGCATGTTGTAAAGTTCCCTATGGTTAAAGTGGTTGTTCAAATGAAATATTTAGATAAGCAATTCCCTCACCATTCATATTTAAATAATGAGGCTACCGTGAAAGATTTACAGTTCTGGATGAAAGATGTAACTTGGAATGAGACATGTCAACTCCATCACTATTTTTATAAATCTTTCGAAGAATGGCTTATAAAAATAGCTAAAAGAGGATCTGTTATATCATCTTTTAATTGGGAGTTAAATAAATTCTTTGAAGAAAATACTATTCCTGAAAAGGATAAAATTGAATTATTAAAAAAATATAATATAAGTTTAGAATAAAATGGCTATAAAAACTAAATCGGAGCTTTATAACGAGTTTGCTGCTGGTATGTACCCAAAGGATACCGATTATCAAGATCTTATTGACTCCTGTTTTAATGGGGATTCTACAACACTTGTCTATGTAAAAATCGGACATAATACCAGTTACGACGTTAGTTCTGACGGTAAACCAACTGGTAATTTAATCGGTTCTGGACAGGGTACTGTTATGTCATCTGAACAGATTTCACAGATATCTGGAGCTCCAGTAGGATCTCAATTGATTGTTTGTAATCAGAAGAGTGAACCGTTCTTCCTTAAGATTCAAACAATGGGACCCGGCTATGGCAACAGTGGTAGTGACCCTGAGTGCGCACCTGCTACAGTAGTGTTAGCGCCAAATGGCTCTATTATGCTAGTAAAGACTGGTGCTACTTACGAAGGACATGTTCCTTGCTTCTCACTCATTGGAGTAGCAGTACAAGGATCTACAAGTTAATTTATTAATTAAACCTGAAAATTAAAATGGCGACATACTATATTTCAGAATGTCTAGCTATTAAAAATGAAAATCAATACCTGTTCGAGCATATTACGGATAATATGAGAGCAGGTATTGATCATTTTTATATATTCGATGACAAGAGTGATATTCCAGTGAAGGATTATATGAAAGAACATCATCCTGAACTTTTGCAATATTGTACAATAACTGATATTGATGAGTCAGTTTGGGATCCAGAATTGGAGAGACAAACTAATGTATATACTAAAAATTTCCTACCTAATTTCGGTTCAGAAACTGTATGGTGTGCATTTACAGATACAGACGAAATTTGGGAAGGAGATCTGAAAGAACTCTGTAAAAATAATGAAGATTTACCCGGATTTTCTATTGATGGTTTAATTCATGGATGTAATGGACATGCATGGGTTAATGGTAAAACCATGAAGGAAAATTTTTATGATGATGTCGTAACTAGGTGGAGCTATATCAAATTTCTTGTTCAGGTCAAGTATCTGATAGAACAAAGAGCTCATAAAACATTTATGAAGGATGATTTACAAGAAAAAATAGTCCATAATCCTGAAGGCATTAAATTACATCACTACTATTACAGAAGTTTGGAAGAGTTTATAAGCAAGGTGAAGAGAGGTACTTTAAATAAAAGATTACTACTACAGCTTTGGATGTTCTTTGTTGATAATAGAAGTTTAAAAGACGAAGACATTAAAGCTGTGATGAAGAAGTATAATGTAAAATATACAACTCATTCACCAAATGAACATAATTCCATTTATTCGTGGAGTGCTACAAATACATAATAAAATGATAAAGTTTAGACATATAAGCTCAGCAAGTACTTTTAATTCATTAAAATTCTCTGCTGGAAAAAACAATACTCAATACTATATTGGAAAGAATCCAGAAAAACACACTGGAGTACCAGATGTTTTATATACTGAATTGGCTTTCTGTAGAGAGTTGAAAATTATCTATACACACGGAGGATTTTACGAGAACCAAGCAGGTTCTTATTTAAAACAAATAGATAACCTTGACGGTTATTTACAGGCTGGTAACGGAGAGATTGTTGAGTATATTGGACAAACAAACGGTGAATACGTTAACGGTTATTTATACCGTAATGTAGTTTCTCAAACGAGTATTCCAGTACATCGTATTTTGACTACTTCTAATGAGAATATTCTCCAACAAGGGGATACTTTATACCTCAAACAAAAATTATCAGGAGAAACTGTATATTCAACATCTGATAGAAAATTCTATTGTTATAAATCTCCTATAATTGGTACTAAAATATATGAAGCAACAAATCCGGTTAATGAGTTTGTAATAACCTCAACAACACCAGTTACAGGTGGATATCAGGTAAATTATTCTCCTGTAGATGATTATTCTACTACTTCTACTGTAAAGTTATTAGGTATGTCACCTAAAATGTTATGGGTTAGTACCGGTGGTGTTCAAGTTTGTGCAGCACCAAGTAATCCTTTAACTTTAACTGGAATTGTTGAAGTAGAAGGAAATAGGTATGTTAATGTTACATCAAAGTTTGTTCAGAATAAGAATAATTACTGGGAACTTGTATTGCCAAGTAGCATCTCCGGTGGAGGAAGTACCGGAGGATTTAGAAAAGTCCAAGTAAATAATTCCGAAATTGATTCTGTTAATTTTGATTCTTTTAAATTAAAGGATGGTAACGGAATAAAATTAGAGTGTAGAAATAATGAAATAGTTATCAATCGTTTATCAGAAATTGATGATTTAAATTCATCTTCTACATCTACTTGGAGTTCTGAAAAAATCAACAGTGTCATTAGTGCATTTTTATCTAATACATTCTTAGTAGTTGATGAATTACCGACAACTGACATAAATCCAAAGGTTATTTATATAGTACCAAAAGAGGGTGGAGAATCACCTAATCTCAGAGAGGAGTATGTATATATTAACGGAAACTGGGAACTCATTGGATCAACTGAAGTAGATCTATCAAATTATTACACTATTCAAGAAGTTAATAAGAAACTTGCTGATAAGCAGGATAAACTAACAGCTATAGGTGTAGTTAATATAACAGATAATAATATTTCTGTTGATTTAACCCAATTTTATACTAGAGATGCAGTAGATAGTAAATTAGCCGTTAAACAAAATATTGTAACAGGATCAGAGGGAGAAGTTTTATATCACAATGGCTCTGACGTATTTACTCAATTCGTAATGAGTGATGGTTATGTAGCAGAAACAGCTGATGATTTAGCTCTCTGTAAAAATTTTAGACCATCGTTTAAAGAGATCTTTGATACTTGGTATCAGTTCAGCCATTTAAATGGAACCGATCATGCTGGTACATATGGTATTAATGGTGATTACTATTGGATATATGATGATCAAACTGAGGGAATTAGAGAAACTAGAAACTCAAATACATACACTGGTTATGTTTCTCCAAGATCTTACTCTAACTATGACGTTACAGTAAGGTGTTTTTCTACTGATGGGGATGATGATACAATTGGTTTAGTAGCTGCTTTTGCAAAGGATGCAAATGGAAGAGAGCACACACTATCGTTCTTAAGAACCCCTGGTGGAACTGTATCCTCTGGAAATGGTAGGTGGTTCGCTGTCCTTGATTATTCACAGTTTGCTATTGGAAATAATAGTTCTATAGGACAAACAGTATTAGCTGTAAAGGAATATGCTTTCCCACCAAGGAACGGTTGGAACTACTATAATCCTAATTACAACCCACCTATTGATATGAGGCCGGGTACTATAATTAGAATGGTTAGAAGTGGTAATGTATTTACAGCTAAATGTTCTCAATTTGGTTCTAATATAATAGATCCAAATTCTACAATAACAATTGACTTGGATCAATTAAGTGATACATACCCTGTTTTAAGTTTATTCAAGGGCTCAGCATCATGGGGTTATTCTTGTATGTCCCAGACTAATTCTCAATATGAGAATATTTCAGTAACCGATCCAAGTGCATTAATTTTTGATACGCTAAATAATCAGGTTTGGTCATATGATCCATTACATGACAATGGTGATGGTTCATTAGGAGATTGGGTAGTAATTCCAGGAAGTCCAATAAATATGATGGGTATCGGTAGGTTTAATTATAACTCTATTACTGATAAATTATTCTTTAATAATGGAAAGAAAATTATCAGAATAGCTAATAAATTAACTGCCGGAGATAATGTTAAAATTGTTAATGATGTTATTTCAGCTATAGTACCAGTAACTAATGACGGACTTCTAACTGTAAAACAAGGGGATGCAACACTTGGTACATTCAGTGCTAATCAAGGAACTGATTCTACTATAAACATTCCAGTACCAGCAGCTCCAGGTAATGGTACATTAACAATCACAAGAGGTAGTGATACATGGACATTTACTGCTAATCAAAGTACAAATACTAATGTAAATATTCCTGTTCCAGCAACTCCTGGTAATGGAACAGTAACAATAAAACAAGGAAGCACTACATTAGGTACTTTTACACTAAATCAATCAACAAATGAAACTGTAAACATCCCTGAACCAGCTGTACCAGGTAATGGAACAATAACCATTAAACAAGGTGATGCTACATTGGGTTCTTTCACACTAAATCAGGTAGCAAATGGAACAATAAATATTCCAGTACCAGCTACTCCTGGCAATGGAACAATAACCATCAAGCAAGGTGATACGACATTAGGTACTTTTACATTAAATCAATCAACAAACGGAACAGTAAATATTCCTGAACCTGCTACCCCAGGTAATGGTACAATAACTATTAAACAGGGAAGTAATGTGCTTGGAACATTCTCAATGAATCAGGGAACAAATGATTCTATAGATATTCCTGTTCCTACAGTAACCCCAGCAAGTAATTACGATATAAAAGATTTAGCTGACTCTACAAATTTAAGACAAACTTGGAGCGGTAAGCAAGATCCTATATCAGGAACTGGAGTTATTAGTGTAAATAATAACGTTGTTTCGGCTGACTTAAGTGATTATGAGACTATTGCCGATGTAAATACAAAATTAGCTACAAAACAGAATACTTTAACCGGCTCTAATGGTGATGTATTTTATCATAACGGAACTTCAGTTGTCCCACAGCAGATAATGAGTGATGGCTATGTAGTAAATACCCTTGAAGATTTAGAGAAGTGTAAGGGAAAAACTCCATCATTTTTTGATGTATTTTCTACTTGGAGATCATTTAGTCATGCTGGTGAGAACCATACTCCTGTAAGTACAGATTTAAAAGGTTGGAGTTATAACGCCTCTTTAGATACTATAATACAGAGTGTTAATTCAACGTCTCATGCTGGATATGTCTCCCCTAAATCATATTCAGATTATGAAATTGTAGTTAGGGTTTATTCAGATGACACTACCGTAGGTAGAGGTGATGATGACAGTATCGGTCTTGTAGCTGCTTATGCTGTGGATTCTACGGGTAAAGGACATACACTTTCTTTTGTTAGAAGTACTGGAGGAACTGGTGCTACTTGGGCTTGTGTACTGGATAGAAATACTCACATGGTAACTGCTGCATCAGGAACTCAGACATTACTTGTGAATGGATCTTCTTTATCAGGGGCAGGACAAGAAGGAGTAACAATGTGGAAGGATGCTGGTAGTGAAACAATTATCGTGGATGGTGTATCTGTACAGACAAGTATAGGTTCTGTAATCAGCTTAAAAAGAATAGGAAATGTTTTTGAAGCACGTTGTTCAAAGTTCGGTACTAGAAATATACTCGACAGTACATTAATAACATTTGATATTGATCAGTATATAAGTAATAATCCATCAAGTCAAATCTCTACTATTTTATCTCTGTTTAGAGGTTCTAGCCCCTGGGGTTACTGTACTTATTCTCAGCCTGATTCTAAGTATGAAAATATATCTGTTATAAATGACATTAAGATTTATGACGTACATGACGTACAAAACGGAAAAGTATATGAATATAATAAAAATACAGGAAATTGGGAAGTAGTTACAGGTGAGAATCCTTTAAATGAAATGGGTGCTGGTAGATTGAATTTCAATAACATAACCAACAAACTATTCTATAATAATGGATCTAGTATAGAGGAGTTATCAGCTAGTTCTTCAAATGCATCTGTTACTGTAAGCAATTCTAATTCGACACTTACTCCGGGTACTACTGCTACTATAGGTTCAGTAAATTCTACTAATCTGACTTGCAGCGTTCCAAATTTTGTATTAAACGATAACGGTTGTGCAAAATTGAGGTATATGAGTAAAGCGGATTATGATTCCTTAACTACAAAAGACAGTAATACTATTTATTTCATACCTGTGGAGGAGGTAGTTGTATGATAATTATTAATTCAAAAGAATTCAGAAATATTAATCAGCCTATTTACGTAGGTAATACCCAAATAGCTCAGGTATATAGAGGTGCAGAACTTATTTATCCAGAAAATGATATTATTACCGATGATAACACTGAGGTCGTTCTTGAAAACGTACCTCAGGTTTACGGTAATATATATGATTCTGGTATACCCGCAGAAAAGGATACATTAGTTGAACTGTCGTTTAAATTAGCAGAATCCTCTACTAGTGAATATAGGGCATTTTTTGGAACACATGATAACACTACTACATATACACCTAACAGCAATAAATATACATCCGGAACTAAATTTCATTTTATAGTTAATGGAGATTATGACATGTACCTGAGAATGGGAACAATAAACAAACAACTGAGTATGGGTAATTTAACTAGTTCCGAAAGAAAAGGTATATTTTGGGTTAAATTTACGGAATATATGTTTAGTATAGGTTGCGGATCTGTACCTGGAACTAATGTAAAAGCTTCATATGATATAGCTTCCGGAAGAAGTAATTATCCCTCAAATGCTGTTGGAGGTAATCTTTGGATCGGTGGACATAATCAGGGTAGGGCAAATCCAAACTCAGATATTAGAAGCTGGTTAGGAACTGGAGTGACTGGATTAGCTATTGCAAAAACGGATTTTTATTATGTAAAAATTGTAGATAGTAATAAAGATGTTCATGAATTTATACCAGAAGCAGGAAATCCTGGTACCGGATATACTTCAGATACCAGTTATCCTAACGGAGGAAATCATCTAGTTCATAAGAAGAATAGCGTATTTGTGGAGAACATTTATCCATTTACCTATGTACAGCCTTCATAATTAATTTAAAATAATCATGATTACGGACAAAAAATATTATTTATCCGAATGTCTCATGATTAAAAATGAAAATCAATACCTGCATGAACATATCGTCAGTGATATGGAAGCAGGTATTGATCATTTTTATATATTTGATGACAAGAGCGATATTTCTGTTGAAAAGTTCTTAAGTGATAATTACCCAGAGTTGCTACAATATTGTACAATAACTGTAGTAAATGAAGAGGATTTAGACAGAACATTATTAGAACAAGAAAATAAGCAAGTAGCTGTTTATAATAATTGTTTAAAGTTATATGGAAATGAAACTGTATGGTTATCTGTAACCGATACAGATGAGATCTGGGAAGGAGATGTAAAGTCTTATCTCAAAGAGAATGAAGATAAAATGGCTGTCTTTGTTCCTTGGACTATACACGGAGCTAATGGGCATATAACAATTGATTATGAAACTTTGAAAGATGCTTTTAGTAGTGATGTAATTTCATTAAAAGATTTTGATAGAAATAGAAATGTATCTAATATGCATTTATTTTATAGTGGTAAATCTATCTATCAATGTGATAAATTATTAGAAGCATCAGACGAATTTTTTATTGATGTTCATGCACTTATTAAACGAGAAAATTTAGGTTCCCCTAGAGATTCTAAATTGTTCATTAGCTATAATTATTGGACTAAGATTGCAAAAGAATATTATAAAGAAGACGGAAATAAACTGAATATTATACTTCATCACTATTTCTTTAGAAGTCTTGAGGACTTTCTTATAAAGAAATCAAGATCCTATACACACTTGCTCAATTTAAGTGGAACTATGGATAATGGTGAATCTATACAAAAGTGGGAAAGTAATTGGGCAGGGTTAGATAATTATTTTGACATAAATAATATTAAACCTTATGACCCAATTGTTGTAGATCTTTTAAAGAAATATAATGTAGAGTATGTTTCAAAATTAAGAAATCCCGCTAATTATACTCTATCCGTTTCTGAATTAATGAGAGATCCTAATTCATCAAAGGCTAAACAGTTCCGTAGAGTTTTTAAATCGCTTAAGGATCAACAGAATCAAACAGAAAAGCTACCAAAAATATTAATAACAGGCATTTCGGGATTCATAGGGAGAAGTTTAGCTAAATCTCTCATAAATCAGAAATATCCGTTTGAGATATATGGCATAGATATTAATCCTCTAGATATAGAAAAGGAGATAGCTGAGAAGATTAACTTTACTCAATTAGATTTAAGAGATAATAGTGCTGTTAAAACGTATTTTTCTTCAAATAGATTTGATGGCGTAATTCACTTAGCTGCAATAAGTAGGGTTGCTGTTGCAGAATTAGAGAAAGAAGTTTGTATAGAAACTAATCTTCAAGCTACAAAAAATATCGTAAATCAGTTATCCTATACTCCGAATACGTGGTTAATTTATGCAAGTAGTAGGAAAGTTTATGGAGAACCTGAAAATTTACCAGTAAAAGAATCTGATCCAAAACATCCTATTAATATATATGGTGAATGTAAATTACAATCTGAGCAATATATACAACAAAATGTTAATAAATATATAATATTCAGATTTAGTAATGTTTATGGAAATGAGTACGACCTCAAGGAAAGAGTAATTCCTAATTTTGTTGAGAAAGCTATAAATGACGAACCGTTAATTATTGAGGGAGGAGATCAAGTTATAGATTTTACTTATATAAATGATGTTGTTTTCTCTATAATTTCTGGTATAAATGGTTTGAATTGGGGTAATATAAATAAAGATATTATCCACCTAAGTCCTGGTGTAGGAAACAGTCTACAAACCGTTATTGATATTATAGAAGAATATCTAGGAAAGAAAGTAAATGTGCAGGTAACCAATAAGAGAGATTATGATGTAGTAAAATTTATTGGTGATCCAGAGCATAGAAAACAAATTCTAGGTGAAAGAGAGTTTAAATCTTTAAAGGATGGATTAGGAAATTATTTAAAAGATTGTATTAGTAAGGTTTAAAAAAAAATATACCCCTTGGTAATAAATTACCAAGGGGTATTTAAAAACCAGCAATCCGTCACGGGCCTGGTTTTTTAAATACTAAATCAAATTATGAGATGTGAAATAAAACAAAACACCGTTTAGTGTGGTAGTGTAATAAATAAAAAATTGTTGTTAAACGATTCTAAAGATAAATTCTTGTACTCCTGATTAATAATAAATTATCAATCAATCGCATCATGTTAGTTTCTCGGCTTTAGCGATGCTTTTATCCCCCTAACCACGAAAAGGTCTGATGTTTTCTAGGGAGGTGAGAGTATAATAATAAAAGAAATAATGGCTATAAATAGACAGGACTAACTGCCTTTTTATAACCATTATTACAATTGTTAGAATTTGAGGGTTTTCTAAAATCTCCGAATTTTCGTTTCTATCTGGTCATCGAGGAGTCTTCTAACGGCATTACTGAGGTTCTGTACAAAATTGGGAAGGTCATTTTCCAACTTTATCACAGTATCAAACATCTCTTCAGACCTTGAGACCTCACCGATAGTACACTGGATGATACTTACACCAAATTCTTCTTGAGCTTTAGTAACCATCTTTCGAGTTTCTCTGACAGCAGGCATTCCGCCGTAATTACTTGCTTCTGGTAATCCATCTGACATGACGATCATTATAGATTTCTTATCTTTATCAGGTGTTGATTCATTGAATGCTTTTTTATTCACCCTTTTTGCTACTTCGTAGATAGCTGTACCGTCTCTGTTCTGGCTTTTTGCACTTACATAACTCAGCCTGTTTATATCTTCGATCAATCTACTTCCTCTTTCACTGCCCTCTTTATAGACATATACGGAAGTTTCTTCACCAGTTATAATATCAGCTGTGTGTCCGTAAATATACAGATCAACATATTCGCTATCACCGAATGCTTGAATCAAAAGAGCTGCTGCTTGTTTAACAAGATCAACTCTGCCTTTCCAATCCATAGAACCACTCTCATCCAGAAGTATAGAGAGAACTACTTTTTTGGTTTCATAAGCTGCGGGTTGTGTATAAACATTTTCAACTCCCTGATAAGCTTCTACTATCTTAGTCGGGTCAAGTGTTCCTGTTTTACATCCATAAAATTTAAATTTTTCGTTTTTAAATTTGCTTAATATGGATTTTTTCAGAACGTTTGAGTAGTTAGCTACCTTTGATGATAACATCTTCATGCGGTGTGTTCTTGGACTTTCCTTCATAACTTTCTTTATTTTCAAAAAGAAAGTACTTTTTTTCGAATCGTAAGGAGATGTTACTTCTTCTACTGATTCATTGAGAATACCACTGATGATGCTATTTGATCTTGCTATTTCTGGTGAAATTGATGTAGAAATATCTTTCGATAATCTTGTCCAGATTGAATCTAACTTATTAAGAGTACGACCTGACGAATTATCATTGAGAATATCCGTCATAGATTTTGTATAGAACGTATCAATAGTTAGTTCTTCATCACCTTCAACAGTCATGCTGTCATCGTTGAGATTTGAAGACGGTGAGAGGAACATACCAATAAGTCTATCAAGTCCATTACTTTCATTCTTAACCGAGAAGGAGTCAGCTAAAGTCTCTGCTTTATCGGGTCCGGATTCATTTTGATACCAAGCTTCTAATTTTTTGTATATTTTAAAAGCTTTTCTACAACTATCGTAAGTAGATGTTGAATCCTCCATGAGAATCCCTTCTGATATCTCTATCTCAAGTTTTGTCTCTGGAGATTTAAGACCTTTTATTACACGCAAAATATCAATTATCACGGATCTCAATTCTCTATCCGTTATTACGTCAGAAGCATCGAGATTATCGCTTATGTGTTTTCCCTGGTATTTGCTAAGGATTGATAAATAATCCTTTATACCTGGTCTTTCTGATATTAAGAGTGTCTCGACTCTACCATCTTCAATAGTAGTGGAAAACAATACGATCAATTGTATCACCCTATTAATTTTCAGTAAGTCATCTCTTAAAACAATATTTGCAACTCTTGCTACGGATTCAGAATAGTCTTCTCTCGGATCCAATAATAGATTACATTTAGCAGTTCTTTCTCCCCTTTCATATTCCTCTGGGTATAAAGACTTGTAACGCTTCAGACAGTTGATAGCTTCTGTGCGAGTTGAATAGTCCTCACAACGTATTCCGTTTCTATCTTGTCCAAAAAATTCATTAAGTTTAGTTACTTCAGAATAGATAGTGTTTCTTTTTTCGAATACAGTTTTAGCTTCTATTCCAAAATCCGGGTCAGAATCAGATTTACGATCACCTTCCGCTAATTTTCCGTAGAATTTAGATAGAGCTTTCGGTAGACTGGCAATGAAATCGAGTAAGATCTTGTTGTTTGTGTACAGGATATGTGCACATTCGTGAATACCTTCTGCAGTGATAATGTTTATCTTGTCCTCAGTTGTTTTGCTATTATCAGTCAAAACTTTTGTCTGAAGATACAAGATTACAGAGGATTCATCAGATGTCAATGAATCAACTCCACTAAATATGGTATCACTGCAAGAATTATCTCCTACACCATCACCCTTTATCTTTACATATACTCGTCTTGGAATATTCAATACAGTTATCAATTCTCTAACACGAACGATTCCCTTAGACAATATTTCACGTTCAGTCTTGAGGTTATCGAATTTTGCATAGAAAGAATAGCTTGATAACAGGGAACCGCCATAACTATAACCACCTGAATAAACAGAGCCGTGAAAATATCCCCTTGAAGCCCAAGTAGATACAGAATGTCTGGTTGGATAGCCCGTGTGTGTTGTAGGCTCGTAATAACTCTCACCAAACATGTTGGTTCTTTTCTTTTTCTCCTTTCTGTCTCTAAATGGGATGTAGCGATAATCTCTTGAGTAAGTGTCATAAAGCGACCAGTCATCATCAACTTCTTCTGCGCTTACTGTCTCTACTTTTGTTGAAGAAGCAGAAAGAGGGGTAGGACTTGTATCCAACCCCTCATCATTCATCTGCACTTCATCCATTTCTTTGGATGTATCTTTCATCTTTTGCTATTTTTAGTAAGATTCGATTGTTTGATAAACTATTGACTTCTCACCCTCAGTTGGAGTTCCTCTGAATTTAGAAAGGAATACACAACGAAGAGCTGATTTCAAGTCGTAGCCATCACTAATAAGATCTGCAACTTCTGTTGTTTCACGAATAGATACCTTGTAGCTTATTTTGCCCTTTTTGTAGTTATCCCTCAAAGACTCTGCGACCTTTACGATCTTTCTTGCAATATCTTCTGAGATACCACATTTAGTAGAGAGCACTTTTGCTTCTTCAGTGTCAGGCATATCATCTATTTCAATAGTGAAGAACCTGTTACTGAGGGCGCTATCCATCTCGTTAGTTCCGGTGTATTCAGAACCGATATTGGCTGTTGCTACGAAGATACAGTCAGGGTTTACTGGAATTGATCTCTTCTCACCACTACCTGCAACATCTACCTTCAATGTTCTGGAATCATCCAAAACAGGGAGAAGGATATTCATTGCAGAATAGTCGGCTCGGTTAATCTCATCCAACAATATTACACCAGGCTGTTGAATCTTGTATACAAAATCTGAATAATCAAATACAGATTTTCCATCAACGATTCTGTGAACACCCAATAATGTAGATGTAGCATCGCCATTGCAAGCACCCATATCGAACTTAGAGAATGGAATACCCAACTTCTTGCAGGCTACCTGAATGAGTGAGGTTTTACCACAGCCAGAGGGACCTGTCAAGAGGGTGTTCTTATTATTCCTACCCTTCTTCACTGTGAGGTTTCTTGAGAGCAGATTCCAGACTTCGTTACTTACGTAGTACTTATCCTTCTCAATAGAGACACTGCCTCTTTCTTTGATACTGGAAAGCATCGATTTCTGAATGTATTTGTTCTTCTCTTCCTCTGTGAGTGTTGACACGTTGATCATAGTCGCTATATCGCTGTTTTCCATTACAGGATAGTCGACTACCATCGGAGACTTGTCAATTGCCCATTTCTTGGATTTTTCACTCCATTTAGTGTTGTAGGACAAGATCAAGTGCTGATTCTCATTGAGTGTGTTTTGGAATGCTGCAGGAATGATTACATCATTACCAAGTTCTTTGATCTCGGTATCATCTTCCGTAGAAGGAATGTAAAGCTTACCGGTTAACTTTCCGCTTTTTCTCTCTAATGTTATTACGTACATTTTTTGATTAGTTTTATGATTTATTAATGAAATGAGTTTATTTGTCAAAGATCCTTGAGATCCATCAATTATAAAGACATTAAGGTTTTTGAAAAGTTCTGATTTTCTTAGCTGTGAGTAATAAACAATAAAACAGAAAAGACATGAGAGTTATTATAACAGATAAAATAGCTTCTACAGTGTTCTTTTATGGTCTTGGATTGCCAAATGTCTTGATAACATCAGTCGAGGCATTGTCCCAAGAACCAGATAAAGGACGTAGTAAGCTAGTTTTAGGACCAGGTGACACCGCTATGGTGGTTGGTGGTGAAGCATTTAATTATCTGAAACAATTCTATCATTTTGGTGTTAGATCCGAGAATTATTATGATTGTGCTAAATTATATAGATTATCTATAGAAGGAGGCGCTTTTATTAAAGTATTGGCTCAAGCACCAAGAGATCAAGAAGAATTGAATAGGGTATTCTCTGAATGGTTCGACCCCAACTTCACAACACCTATAACCTACAATAATTACAGGACAAAAGTCCTCCACACGTATGAAGAAGTAGATACATTTATGTCTTGGTTGGAAAAACAACCAAAAGATACAGACTTTGGATTTGACTTCGAGGCATCTGGTATGCCACTTGAAATTCAATACGAAATGTCTGGTGTAAGTATCTGTACTGAACGATGTGGTGGTTTCATATCATTCACCGACTTAAGACATTTAAATCAACCACAACTTTACCAGAAATTGATAAAGAGGATTGCTAAGTGGGTTATGAAGAGACAGGATCATATCTGGGTTTATAACCAACAGCATGAGTTCCAGGTTCTTCATAGAATGTTCCACATCATCGCTTACAATCTCTGTGATGCTGGTGTAATTAATGTCATCGATGGATATCATTTGGATAAAAAATATTCTCTAAAATGGACAGCTCAACGTGTTTTGGGAGCTACTGTATGGGATACAGAATTTGATAGAATATCCGATCTTGTAGAGAAGATGTTGTATGAAGAAGTTCCAGATGGAAAAAGCAAAACCAAAACAATATCTGTATTTAAGACTACTGTAACCCCACAAAACTTCGACAAAACACCTGAATTCCAGGAACTTGTATCTCGATATCCGAATTATGAGCAAGAATTTAAAGACTTGATTCTGGAATATTGGGGCAATAAGTTTATGGTAATCCCTTCTGATATTCTCGGTTACTACTGTAATCTCGATGCTTTCTATACATTAATGATTGCAAAGGTAGGTAGAAAACCATATTCAGAGGATTGTATAAGAACATTCTTGGATAATAGTAGATTAGGATGTTTGCTTCATAGTAGTGGCCTTTATATAAACGAGCCTTTAAGATTGAGATATCAAAAGGAAAGTATAAAGGAAATGGCTTGGAGTATAACATATTGTGCTACAGCCAGGTGTGTTATCAAGATGAAAATGCTGGAAAATAATCTTTATAACATCAAGAGGTTACATCCTATTGTTGGTAGATTATTGGAAACTGGCAATTTCTTCGAAGGGAATATTACGGAAATAACTAAATACATTATCTTAACGAGTCTTGATTATTCAGATTGTTATCCTCTTGGAATAGATGAAGGTGGTTTGTATCTGAATTATAGCAAGTTGGATAATAATTTTCCAGATTTCTTTATAAACACGGTCAAGGATGCTATGAAGGAGTGTAAAATGATAAAGACTCCTAGAGCAACCAAAGCCAATCCTTTTCCAAAGGAGGTTATAGCAGCTAAGATTGATGAAGGAATAAAGACAAAGAAAAAATTCCTTTCATTAGTTTCAGAGAAGCTATTTACTTACTTTGGATTAGATAAAGTAAAGCTGGATTCTCAGAAATTCAAGAACCTCGAAATATATCTGAAATATAAGGGAGTATATGATATGTTCCAGGATATTACTGATCGACAATTGAACGACAGGAACAATATACCTGAAACTATTATGTACAAAGGTCGTAAATTGAGCTTATTGGATTATTCTACTGAAGTAAGTAATGATTATTTCAAGTGTAAATCCCCTCAAGAGAATTTGCAGATCATTCTTGAAATGGCTGCTGTGTTCTTTGAGGAAAGCTGTTTCTGGGCTGCCTTATCAATTTCAGTACATGAACTTCCAAATGAAGAAAAGTTCTATCAGAATCTTGGAATAACCACACCACAGGATGCTTTTAATCATTTCAAAGTTGAAATGATGGAGTGGTTGAATGGAAATAAGTCTTATAACTACACATATCCTATTAGCATATTTGAAACGGCTAATAGATTTGCGAAGGAATATAGACAAGGTTTCTTTGAGAAGGAAGGTCCTGGAAAAGAGAAAGATCCAAAGAAAGCTATTTGGGATGATTTTGATGGCTTTAATATCCAGCAACAATTCTTTAAGAATGTTGGAGGGGAGTATAAAGAATATGGAGCCTCATTTAAAGAATCCGACATGGATGAGAGGATGTTCTTTATGAGAAAATTGAATGTTAATTATCTCAGATATAAGAAATATTCGAAAGTACTCTCTACATATATTGATGGAATGTTCAAGGAACAGGTTATCTGGGTACTTGAAGATCAATATCATATTCCAATTCGATACGCAGACCCGAATGAGCCTGGTGCAGTAGCGAAATGCATGTTCCATTATAATGTCAATACGTTAAAGACAAAAAGATGGTCATGTAACATTCACACTGTCATTTCTCATGCTGACTTTAAGGATCTTATCACAACTCCTCCTAAATATTATACTGATCTGGAAACAGGTGAGTTGAAGAGAGGAAAGGATTGTGTAGAAACCTATTATGATATTTCATCTGCTGAGGTTAAGTCTGCTGGTTTTGCTAGCGGTGATCCTAAGTTGATTGAGAAATTCGTAAATGGTGAGGATATCTATATTTACACAGCTAAACTCTATTTGGGTGAGGCTAAGTGGGAAAGTTTGGATAAGGGTGCCAAAAAGACTTGGAGAAAGAAATTCAAAACTGTATTCTTGGGTGTTCTTTATGGATTAGGTAAAACTACCTTAGCTGGTAAGCTTCACTGTTCTGTTAATGAAGCACTTAAGATTATTGAATCTCTTTACAGTGCATTCCAACAACTTCGAGTCTATGTGAATGGTCAGCAGGATTATCCTCTTACACATGATGGCTATGTTAATACTATGCTCGGTGATAGATTGAGGGTAAATATCTGGGATGAGTACAAGTATGCGAAGACTTCTGGAGAAAAACGTCAGCTTGAACAAACAATAAAGAGACTTGGTGTGAATATGCCTATTCAGGGAGGCACTAGTGTAATCATGGCTTCAGGCTTCTTCAACACGATTAGAAGAAGTTATGAGGAGAATTGGGCTTTACCTTTGCAACCAATTATCGTGGTTCATGATTCAAACACTAACTATGTTCCTGTTGAAAAGCTATTCGAGATCTCTAAGTTCTATGACAAATACTTCACAGAGTACTGCGCATCTTATGGACCTAAAATTGTATTGTTGTTCGATCTTTTAGCTGGTACTGGTTATGAAAGTGCTATGCCAATGAAAGTTATTGATGATAATACAATTGAATTCACAGGTAGTGCATATCAGCTCACTTCCTTGTATGAAAGATTAATGGATTGTCCTGATATTCAAGTACAAGCGGATAAGAGTAAAGAAGAACTCATACCTAATTGGATCGAAGACCCGGTTCAGAGATTCCTTATGGAAAAGGGTACGTGCGTATGGAAGGATGTATCTAGTTATACAGTACAATTTAAAAAAATATCATAAAAATGGCAAAAACACTATTTGAAAAAGCATTGTTGGATCCGAAGGACACACACTACGTGACCAACGAAGGAGCACAGGAGGTAATCAAAGTCGCCAAGAATCTCTTTAGGAACAAGGTTGGTTTATCCAACTTTGCTCCAACGCTCCAAATCGAGCTGACTGACAAGCATCTCATCTTGAAACACAAGAAGAATTTTTGGGTATTCTGTGAGAATGGCTCAAGACTCTATGAAAGTTGCTCTGATGTAAGTCTGAGTGACTTCTCCTCAAGAATCGATGTAGATGCAATGAACAGTACAAATAATATCGATCTTAGTATGTTTATTAAAGATTTTATTGATGAAACAGACTCAAAGGTCGAATATGTTTCAAGCAGCTTGACACAAACTCTCATGTCTAAGTAATGAAAAAGAGAAAGGAACCTATTAAATTAGGCCCCTTTCTCTTTTTTTAATCCTTCTTTTTAGGTTCAAACTTTACTGACTTTCCTTTGCTTTCGGGTTGATACTTAAGCCAAGTATCTACAAGACTCTTCAATGTATCAATTTCCCCAGGGAATGCTTCACCCCCACGCCTAACACTAGACTCGCTAGGCTCATTAAAATCAATTACTGTTCCTTTATTTCCTTCCATTTTTCTTTATTTTTATGTTATTTTTTTAAGTACAGTGCAAAGTTAATCATATTAAATTTAATCACCAAATATTTATAGTTAATAAAAGTTAATAATTGAAAATGATTAATTAAGTTGAAAGGAGGAGTCAAATTCTTAGTGTTGATTATTAACTAAAGTAAAGAAAATATGAATGAATTTGAAAATTTAGAAGAGCAGGATGATATCAGGCAACAGAAATGGCCTGGTTGTGTAAGATTTAGACCTGATATGTATATAGGAACTGTGAATGGTGAAGATGACACTTCCAGTTACAATACGATGTTCAGAGAGATTGCTAATAATGCGACTGATGAATGTGCTGTAAATGATAATCCCAAACCGTTAATTGTTTTGGATAGAAATTTTAATGGGTTGGTATTAGTAGCAGATAATGGTCGTGGTATAAAGATTGAGTATGATAAAGACGGATCTGGTAAAGTTCAAGCAGATTTGTCAATATCTGATATACACACCGGCTCAAAATTCACAAATTCTGATAGCAAAGCGAAAAAGGCATTCATAGCTACTTCTGGTAAAAATGGAGTAGGCTCTGCTGCAGTAAATGCATTATCAGATGATTATATCTTAATGTCTTGGATTACTCCACAAAACTATGATAAGTCAACTCCAGAAGTGAAGAAGCTTTGGGAGAGTTGTGGTCCAAGGAGCAAAAAAGAATTGTTTTATATCGTCTGGTATAAGAAAGGTATAAAACATTATGAAGGGGCTTTAAAGAAAGCTGATGTAGAGAAGATGTTGTTTGGATCTATGAAAGATTATAAACCATTACCTCCGGGTATGAGTACTATAGTCATGTTCAGCCCAGATCCTACAATATTCAAGAACAAAGCATCAGAGGCAATAGCAAAGGGATGTACAATGGGTATGCTCATGGATATCCCGGAAGAATATTTAAGGTATTTTTTGTTAACTCAAGAGAAGTTTTCTAAAAAGAAAATAACAATCGCTATTGAAGGAAAAATACTTGATTCTTCTTCGTTTGAAGGTTTTGCCTTTAACTTCACAAAGAGATTAACTCCGACTGATCCTGAACAGAATCCATTTGCTGATTTCTTTGTATCATTTGATGTAGACGGTGATTTAGCTCCGTATAAGACTATTACAAAAGGATCTGTTAATGGTCTTGTAGTTAATTCTGGTTATCATATTGAATCTGTTAAGAAATGCTTTATATCTGTATTAAAAGCAGCAATGAAGAAAGAAACAGGTTTAGAGATACCAGAAAGACTATATACATCCGGCTTAAGACTCTGTGTAGTAGTTCAATGTATGGAAACATCATTTAGCTCTCAAACAAAGGAGTCTTTGGGTGGTATTCCAGGAATGAAAGCAGCGGATTTTGCACCGATCTCTAGTGAATTTGCAAAGATCATTAGAAGTGCTCCTGAATATTGGACTAAGCATTTTGAGAGTCTGATTAAATATGCTGAATCATTGAATAATCTTTCTGCTAAAGCCAAAGCAGATCGTATGATGGCTGCAGGTAGAAGTGGTGGAGTATTCATCCCGAAAGGAATCGAGTTAAAGAAGTTTGCTAATTGTACTATAAAAGATAACAAATTAGCTGAACTTTGGATCAATGAGGGTGATTCTGCAGGAGCAGGTTTGAAGAGTGGTAGAAAAATAGATCCGAATCTTGGTGGTATAGCACAAGCAATTCTTCCATTGAGAGGTAAAATTCTGAACGTTAAAGATAGTGATGTTACTAAAGCACTACAGAACAAGGAAATACACACAATGTTTACTGTATTGGGTGTAGGTATTGGTAATAACAATTGTATAGTAGCTGAAAATGCTCATACATACGAGGAAGAGGAGGAAGCATTGAATAAATGGCTTCGATTCCACAAAATTGTTATATGTACTGATGGTGATGCTGATGGATCTCATATTCAAAACTTGTTGCTGTATCTTTTCAGTAAATTTGCACCGTTCTTAATAACACATGGAAAGGTATATATAGGTAAAGCTCCGTTGTATTATCAAGATGGAAATTATTTCTATCCTGGTGATCCACTTCAGCCTGGTACTACATTCCCTGTGGGTTTGGATCAGACTAAGAAGTATTCCCGTTGGAAAGGTCTTGGTTCAATTCCAAAAGAACAGATCTATGACTCATTCTTCAATCCAGCTACTCGAAAGCTTATCAGAGTAACACCAGAAGGAATTGGAGATGCTATGAAATTGATTGAAAGTAATGATGCAAGGAAGAAATTCTTAGAAGACCGTGGTATTGTGACAAATCCATTTGGCGTTTAATTTTAGAGAGGGTACAAATCCCTCTCTTTCTTTTTTATGAAATAAAACTCAATAAAAAAAAATTATGACGAAAATAACAATAACATGTAAATCTACATCAAGCGTTAATATGGAAAAAGACGTTGAAGTAGATTTGAGTACAAAGAATGTATCTGAAGTCTTAGTCACGTATTGGGAAGGATTTAAATGTTCAAATTCCTACCTTACGGTTATAGACGATAAAGGATATGTGAGTGATCTGATGCATGATAGTACTGATACTGGACTGTTTATAAAAGATCTTACCGAAGAAGACTTTCTGAAAATCGAAGAAGGATTTAAAAAAAGAAAAACTACGGTTGATTATACTATTTTTAGATCTATGAAAGATTTGATAGATGATACTGTAGCTGAAATCAAGAATACTGGGGTTATAAAGTATGATTCTAATTCTAGTTATTGGTTTTGGGGTTGTGTCTTTTTTAATCTCGGCTTACCTGATCGTGCTATAATTCTCCCGGAGAACAGTAATGTAGTTGTATTAGATCCGAATCAGACTGTATACGATCTTTCTTTCGAATATTCTTCTATACCACAAACTTACCTGAGCAAGGTAAACGGATTTAATAGTTTTTACAGGAAATTCACTAATGGTCTCTCTATTTATGATTTTTATTCTGATAAAATTCATATATGGGGTCGTCGTCCATTTGATGATATATTTACCGAGTGGGCAAAGTTAGGTTATCTGGATGATTGTTTAGTACGTGGTGATAACGGTTGGGTATCTGAACCTATAGGCAAATACTTTCGTAATACAAGCCTCCAATTAATAGCAGAAAGAAATTACACTGGATGTAGTGATTATGTTATGGATCTTAACAGTAACAAAATCGCAGAGTATTTTGTTGAGCCACCACAAAAATCAAAGATAGAGTTAGTCGATAAAAACGGACATCCAACAGGAATTGAATTTTCTACATGGATTAGTAATCACAGTAAAGAGAAGTGGACAGTAGATCTCAAGAATTTCACAGGAAAATTTCCACCCTTCTATGAAATTAATGAAAGGTTGAAATCTCTTGGTATTTATAATTACGAATATGATACACCGATCTTTGAAAAGCTAAGGAAGTATGCATTTGACCAGACCAAACAAATATCCAATATATCAAGTTCAGAACAAAAAAGTCTTGTAATTGGCTATTTGGATGTCATGTATGCGTTAAATCAAGATAGGCTCAGTAACATAGGAGGTATAAAAGAGAATTATGAACTTTCTGGCATGACTTATAGTCAGCTTCGATATTGTCTCTTCTTTAGAAAGAATTCAAGTCCTTCATTCTATGTGTTTGATCCAAAATTAGAACCATTAGGAGAACCATTTAGATGTAATGAGGCTAAATCAATGGAGGATCGATTACTTGAATTATTTCATGATTTCCAAGAAAATAAGCAACATTTAATTGATCCTGCTGCAAGAGAATTCTATTTTGGTGTTCACGCTAAGAGAGATTGTGATAGTACTGATGGCTGTGTATTGAGATCTGTGCATTCTTGTTTTGTCGGTGATAAGATGTTATTGAATGCAAAAACAGAATATGACGAATTCACAATAGACACCAAGGAATTAACTAACTTTATCTCGTCTGGATTGAAACTCGGAATCTCTCCTGTTTCATTATTGAGATCTATAATTGGGGATGATGTAGTATTCAGTTCATGGTCTGGCGATATTTCAGAATTGCTACATTCATTTAAAGCATTTGAAGGTAAACAGGAACAAGAACCGTACTATTACGTGGATCTCCTTGTAAAAGATTTCATTCGTTATCTGAATAAATACAATTATAAAATAAAAACAATTAACGTAAAATAAAAGAAAAAGAACAAGATTATTTAAAAATGTAGTCTTGTTCTTTTTCTAACCGGACTCTGCATTTTACGTCTCAAAAGCCCTATAAACCTTAATAATGCAATAATATAAATGACAAAATTTTCTTCATGTTCCCTCTCATCGCCGCTAATAGGGCCGTGCATTTATGCGCCGCTCCGCAATATTGTGGTGAGGGGGATTACGGGGGATTAGCTCAGCTGGTAGAGCAGCGGATTGAAGATCCGTGAGCCGAGGTTCGAATCCTCGATTCCCCACTTTTATTTAATAACGAGGTAGCTCAGTTGGTAGAGCGTTGGAGTCATATTTCCAAAGGTCGTGTGTTCGAGTCGCACTCTCGTTACTTTCACTTAATCGTTAATCTGGAATTTTAACGATTGAGAATAGAGCTCTTGACTCAGAATAACCCGAAAGGGAATTTCTGAGAGGATTAATGGATATAACGAAATGTTGTATCATTCTTCTATAGGACTCTAAAAATAAAGATGAACAGAATTACCTTATTTCGATTCTGTTCGCCGGAATCAATGCCCTGAAATGGGGAATCTGTCCGGTATGTTAAGTTCTAAGGAACTTAAAACGTTCGATACGGATTACCTGTTCCAGAACAGGTTATGGTAAAGATCCATATTTGGTCCCTTAGCTCAGTTGGATAGAGCAACAGCCTTCTAAGCTGTGGGTCGAAGGTTCGAATCCTTCAGGGATCACACAGATACAATAGAAATTCTATAGAAGAGCGTTCAACCCGCTCCGGAGGTTAATATAGCCTGCGTAGCACACCGGTTAGTGCGATAGAATTTACTAGGTATCGTTTTTTTTGCACAATAAATAAAAAAATACATATACATTTCTATAAAAAGATTTGTATATGTATTATTTTTTTTACGAGAATATAGCACAGTGAGTACCATATTTCTCTCGTACGTTAGGAGCAATAGACTCATTGTACTTCAAGATCGTGTTAGGAGATACCTTGAACTTGCCTAATCTCTTTTCTCTTAGTGCCCTGTTCATTACACAGGTCAAGAGATAGGCTTTTTTCCGGTCTTTCAGATCAACATCTCCACAAACTGCTACGTTTATTAGTCTGTTCTCCTCCTCAATGCTCTTAAGAGTCACTAACGGGAGACCCTCAACCGAATAATCGGTTGTATTGTTGTTGATGTGAATTGAGATGATTTCGGGCTCGTCTTCGTCTTCCGGAACGTCCCCTTTTTCGATGTATTTGCTCTGGTATCCCCAAGTACCGTCTGTACTTAGTTCATAGAACTGTACGTCTCTTGGACGCACTCTCACGGCTGATCTCACTGGTGATGGTGTGCAAAGCTTCTCATTAGCAAACTTTTCCAATTGTTTTGCTATGTCCTCGATATCCCATGGATTCAAGGCTTGCTCCGTGAACCAGATCCTTACCCAATTCTCTCGGATGTCAATTTGACGATCTGTTATGTGAGCAGTATCTTCCCAACGATCAATATCGTTAGCACCTCTAAATCTGCCCCTAAAACTGAAATTATTCATATTGTGTTTTTTTTTATTAGTTACTGTTTATAAGGGTTTTAAATTTCCTTAAAAACCTTAATATTGAGAGTGATATAAACGAATTTTAAGTTTATATCACTCTCTTTTTCTTTGCTATCAAAATAGATAACAATTTTACTAACCGATCCGGACATGTCTGGATCATAAAACACTATCATCATGAAAAAGATTTTTAATTTCGGCAAAAGCACACTCAATGACAACATCGACACCCTCAAGGATTATTGGGAGTCAAACTTCACTCAAGTAAGGTTGAAGAGGCTTCCTGATCTGAATGAGGACAATCTTCTCTCTTCAATCCTGGCTGAGGTCTTCTCTCGTAAAATTACTGAGAGAGATGGTCATCAGATTGATGATAGGAGGTTTGACCTCTACAACGTCCACAATGAGAACACCTTCAGAGCTGAATGCTTGGATGGTGAAGTAATTCACATCCAAGTCAATACTTTGAGTGGTATTCGCGAGGACAAAGTTGAGTGGACCGACTTTGCCTGGTACTACTACCTCGACAAAGTCTTGGAAGTGGTGGTATCGAGAATCTCACCAGACTTTGACAAAGAAGCTGGTTGGGATGAATCTGACTTCACAAGGTATTACAAAGTAATTCCTGGTGTTTACATCGGCTATAAGGACCACAACTTGTATGTGCTTCCAGACTTCTATTCGTTCGATACGAATATTAGAGGATTCCTTGAAGCATCCTACCCAAGCTTTGAATTCGATCTTAGAAATAATGTTTTCCAGGTAGAAGACAGCTTGGTCTTCACCTACGTCGGAGACATGTCTCGTCAGGTGTTAACAATAAGAAATGTAGGCATTGATGTCTATTGTTACTGGATATCTGACGGTAGCAACACGTGGAAGTGGAGAAAAATCATCCCAAAGGAATCGGCGAGAATCACGTTTGAGACGTGGAGGGAGTATAATATTCCCAAATCTACTCCTTTCCAATTTGAAAAGGCAGTTGGATTTGACTCCGTTGACCCCTCTTTGGTGGAATGGACACGTACCTTTCTTAAGGTGATGTGTAATGACACCTGTAAAGAGGAAGACCTTATCGCCCTCCTGAGGTTTCCAAGAGCTGTTGAACGACTCTTTGAAGAGAAGTTCATAACTCGTGATGAACTCAGGGATAAAGTTCATTCCTGTATGACTACAGGTAAATATAATTGTATAGACTACCGGATAAAACCGGAAGGCAAACCGTTCATAAATATGAAAGACGGTTACGTATATACAATAATGCCTGACAACCACGACCGTAAGTGGTATACTCAAGTAGACTACTCAAAGGAGGTATCTCTTGATGAAGTAGTTGACCCCGACACTCCATTAAAAAAGGAATACTTTAAAAACCAAGCGGTTATCAAAGTCCAAGTACCTAGTGATGAGTTTTATCTCCTATCCTATGTCGATTTTGATAGGATGGTGGAACAAGGATTCCCAATTACCGTAAACACCCTCAAGGAGGGAAAATTCTATGACAAGGATTCAGGTTGGTTTAATGATGATGTAAACTAATCTAATCTAATTTAATCTAAGAAAAAATATATAGCACCCAGATTTATTTCTGGCTCTGCTATATATTTTTTTTTATTTAAATAATTTATGAGACAATGCTTTTCCAGCTGCTGTACCTAATAAAGCACCTCCTATATTAAATGCTCCCATTGTTGCATATGTACCAGCTGCTATACCTAATCTTCTTCTATATTCAGCTAATTCTTCATCCGTAGCTCCAAGTTTCTTTAATAATTTTAATCCACGTCTTGATGCTGCTAACTCTCTAACCATCAATGCTCCAGCCTCTACACCGACTGCAGTATGTACAGCACCCCTAGCAACACCTGGACCAAATCCAGCAGCAAATCCAAGAGTCGGTGCTAATAGTTTATGCGAGGAGAATACAGCTGGATATTTGTGAGCTGCTTTAACAATCTCACTTCTACCATTATCTTTGTTATCAAAGTACTCTGTATGACCTATCTCATGGGATAATGTACCTGCTTCATTGAAATGTGGATCACAAACAATAGCTGGTTTATTAGGATCTCCTTTATTAATTACCTGAACAATGCCTCTTAAAACCGGATTATCCTTCATCTCCTTCTCTAATTCTTTTTTATCTTCTGGAGAAAGACTTTCTATTTTATCCTTTAAGTTCTTTAATGGGGGTAAAGCAAAGGCATTATTTACTTTCTTCTCTTCATGGAAATTATTCTCTCCATTCTTTTTCTTAAAATTCTCTATTAATTTTAATCGAAAGTAATCATTCCTCTCATCTTTTCTAACCTTCTTTAACTCCTCTTTATTTTTCTCGTAAAGATATGAGTTGCCTAATAAACCACCAGCCATTAAACCAGCCCCTATTAAAGCACTCGTACCACTATATGTTCGTTGTAATATCATAGTATTTCAAGTTTATTCGTTATAAATAAGAGAAATGAAGAAAAAAATAATTCACACAGTTTTGGTTATTGCTGTATGAATTATTTTTTTTTTATAGTGTTAGTGTTGTGGTGTGTACTATTTTTCTTGTTCTTGCTTATCTGCGCGGAACTTGGTCAGTGCTTCTACACCTTCCGAATAAGTATCAAGCAAGAGAGTTGCAAGACCAGAACGGTTAAGCTCCAACTGCTTCCTTTTCAGGAAAGCAATTATAAAGCCAATCTCATCGCCCTTCAGCTCCTGAGAACTGTAGAAGTCAATGATCTTCTGTCCCTCGAACTTGAAATCGAATTCAGGCTCCCTGCTCTTGAGGTAATACTCAAACATACGCTCATAGCCACGAACCTTTTTGTCGGTTTCGTAAGCTGCAGCGTGTGTCAAGTCATCACCAAGGATCAGGCACAGGAGCAACCTCTGCAGGTCGACTTTCTCCTGGTAGAGGAAGCTGTCTCTTTTTGTGCGGATTGCAGGAATTCTCTTGTTTTCCTTAGCATCCCAACCACCATCCTTGAGGGACATGTGATTGGAAATAAGGAACTTGATAATTCCGATCTCCGCGTTCGAGAAACTCATCTCAGCCAGATCTATCTCAGCCATTTTAGCACTGAGCTCGGCATGGCCAAAGTAATGAGCTTGACCTCCTTGATCGTAAGTTCTGCAATAAAACTCGCTCTCTTCGGGAGCTGCTTTCGCACAATCATGCAAAAGACATGCCCACATGAGGAGTTCTCGAACATTAGCTTTCGGGCATTTTTCCTTGAGATAATCTCGAAGGGAAATCGCCTTCTTGCTATCTGGATCGGCAAGAGCAAGTGGGTCCTCACCATCTTCGACCTTCCGGTCATACTCATTCAGTGCTTTTACCATGCACTTCATTGTATGCTCGTAAAGGCTCATGGAATGATGGACGTTCTTTTGATCGAACCCCCACATTCTTCCGATGGTCGGGAATATATGCTCAAGCACTTCCCAATCCTGAAGATGTCCGAAGTACCTCTTGATCCACCTTGCCGGGAGCTTGGAGATCTTGGCGACTTCCTCGCGGATCTTCACCATAGAGAGCTTCTTTGTACGGATGCTCTCGATGAAGATATTCCTGGTTTTCCTAAGACCCTTCTCGGTTTCGTCCGTAAAGACAAAACCTTTTCGGATCTTGAAACCGAAGGCCCTAAGCCACCTGATCGGGTCGTCCTTAACGAGGGATACCGGATCGCTACAGAACCTCAACTGCATGCTGTTTGTATATGCTGTTGAGTATTCTCCTGTAGGAATACCGTCTTCATCCTCATCGGCGACTTGGCATTCGATGCCGAGGATGTCTTTGATGCCTCCTCTCGGATCCCAAAAGACACTGAGCGGGAGATGATCATTGAAGATCAGAGCATCCTGCTTGTCGAGGAGGAGTCCGATTGCATTGCAGGTGTACTCCCTTCTGAGAGTGTCCATGTCGAACAACTCCTTGAAGGTGAGCTCGGGATGTCCTTCTCCGGCATAGACGCAGATAGGACGACGACTACCAGCCGGGTATACCTCCTCACGAGGCATAACGCAGTCGATGTCGACATCCTCACCGTCCACGGTAATTGTGAACTTGAGAACGCCGAACTTTTCTTCGTCGCCCCCTTGTTCGTTAATGCCCTTGACTTTGCCCAATTTGAGCAATTGGAGAAGGTGCTCCTTCAGGACCTGTATGCCGTTAGGATCCATGACCACGAAGTCGTAGTCCTTGTTATGGAAGTAGGGCCAGAAATTATCTTCGGCTCTGTCCCTGGCTATCTTATATGCCAAAACCAGGTCGCGGCAGGCTCCACCTACCAAGACCATTGTCACGCCGGCATTACGTGCTATGTCGGCTACTTCACCACAAACATTGAAGAAGAAAGATTTGATATTCTTCATAATGTTTATTATAGTAATTCCCTTAGGTAATATACCATCCAGGCGACCTCTGCAGGTCCTTTTCTTTGTTGGTTAATTTTTTCAACTAGCTTGATCACCTCGATAACCAACTTAATTTCAGTGAGCTAGCCCAATTTCCCTCTGTGGAGTAGAAAATTGGTAAAGTTCCAAGCAGCTACTAAACCTTCACTGCCACCATTTTTCTTCAACTGCTTTATTCTCGTGGCGTTTTCGAGAGCAGTATAATTGTGTTTGTTTGTTATTGTGTTTTGAAAAATAAATGATAAGTGATTTTCTTCTAACGTAATTTTATTTTATAATAGTATAAGTCTTGAAAATAAATGTTCTTAAGTACGTTAAAGTATCACTTATCATATATAAGGCTTTGAAGGAATGAATAAAAATAAACACAAATACCTCCTTGAATGGAAATATTTGTGTTTATTTTTATAGTGAGAATGTTTTACTTCTTTCTATAGAAGTCGTGACCAACCTTATTATAGTCAACCCACTGAATGATGTCGTCCAGGCGGGTGGAATCAGGATCCTTGGCATAACGGAAGTCAAGACGATCCTCGCCCCCGTACGTTACCGAGTCTCCGAAGTAGAAGTCTCCGGACTCAAGCTGACGGAGGGTGATGCCGTTGCCGTCCTTAGGAATCCACACCTTGTCGAGGGTGACTACCTTGCCATTATACTCGAACCCGAAGTTCGATAACGGCCAGAAATCCTGACTCCCGTTAATGAGGGTGTCTTTCTCAACAAGGTCTGAAAGGAGGATTACCTCAGAACTCCTCTTTCCACGCTCATAGAAGATCTCGTGATTGATCTTGTCAACCACATTGACCCCCTTAGGAGCGGTCTTCTCAAGAAAGCCCTTGCGAACCTGGGGAGGGGTCACTACGAACTCTTTGAAATAATCAAAGAATACAGGATATCCCTTGACCTTTTTCTTGAGCTCATTTCGAGTGATGTCCCCGAGACCTGGGTTGCCAGTCTTCAAGAACTGAACGAGGGTCTTCAGGCCGAAAACGAGATTCTTCTTCCCGTTCTGCTCGAGGACGGAATAGAGTTTGTCGAGATCCTTGTCACGGAGGTATTCCGTGATCTTGCCAAACATTCTCTCCCTCTCAGAGTCACTATCCTGGTTAGAATAGGAGAAGCTAATGGGATCAGAAATCCCAAAGACTATCCTATCACCATTATAGTGAGTTATCCGGAGATCAACACCACCGACACTCACCAAAATAGGATCAAATGCCGGCAGTACCTCGTTGTAGTAGGTCCTTGTCGGTGTGCCCCCGAAAAGGGAAGATCCCGTTGCAAACTCCGGACGATAGAGATACTGGATCCATTTCATAAGGTCCTTTGCAGTATCACTGCCCGGATTGATGAGAGCGGCAGATTCGGGGCTCTTCTCAGTGTAGATCTTGCCGTCTTCCTTGGAAAGGAAGTAGCCGTAACCCAGATTGTAGCCGAGAAATCCGCCGCGGAGGTCAACAATGCTCCTCGGGAACCATGTATGATCGATATCCCGAGCTTCAAAGTTGCCCTCATGGTCGACTGAGAGCCAGTATCCGCTCTTGATGGTTTTTAAGCCATCACAGTCACGGTACCAGCGCTCGACAGCGATCCTTTTACCGTTCCCAACAACGGTAATACCGAGCGCGTTAAAGCGCTTAGCCGCGTCTTTGGGAACGAACCTGCTGAAGAGCAGATCGTTGTCGGCGGGGTTTGGATCATAGCCCTTAGCCTTGCGGTCGCGAACTTCTTCCTTGATTCGATCAAGGAAAGCTTTAGCGGCCTTGTCAGCGGATATGTTACCGTAATATACGGCTTCATATTTATCCGCCGCACGGCGAAGAGCAGTATGCTTTACCGCGAGGGTTACGTTGAAGTTAATGGCAACAGAATAAAATGTTGTTGTCATATTGAGAACCGCCCATAAAATCCTTTCGGACCAGACCAAGCGGTATCTGTCTGTTAAAGTCATATGATTTTACCCAAGCAACATGAAGTTTATATGAGTCACGTTCGATCAGAGCATTACTATAACACTCTTTGAATCTATCATGCACTTGCGAGGTATGACTGGTTAACTTTAGTAACTCAGCCGTCTAATTGGAGCATACCTCTCTATGTCCCACTCGGAATGTATCATCCGAGACCTACTGTTTCTTTTATTTTGCCATTTTTTTTAGTAGGAGTTATTGATTAATTTTAAGCCCCGAAGCGTCTTCCGCATCTCGAGACAACCTTATTACAGGATAATTGTTATGTATCGAAAGAAAATGTGATAAGTGAAGATACACTTATCACAAAGATAAAATTTCTTTATCCTTGATAATAAGGCTTTCAAGGAATAAGAAATAAAAAAAAGAATAGATGAAAAAACATAAAAGTTTTCATCTATTCTTAATATTTTTAGAACCCAGCACCTTTCAGTGCCAGGTAGAGAGGGTTGGACTCCTGTTTGAGACGTTCAGCCTCTTCGGCTTTGCGTCTCTTCTCAGCTTCCTCAAATACTGCGAAACAATAGTCCCACACGTCCTTTTTGTTGTTAAGGAAGAACATAATCATCTCTGAAGAGATGTCGTTCTTTCCATAACATTGGGAATAGACATTTTCGTGGTGTCTTCTGAGACTACTGAGTCTGTCTACTGTCTTCAAAAGGTCTTGGTACGGTGCCCAGATTCGAGACAGCTCCCTAAGGGATATCTCACTAGAGCAGAACCGATGACCATCTGAGTCAGGGGCCGCTGGTACTAGTGCTTTGCACATCGTGGGTCTCTCTGCGAATGGGAGTTTACACCCTCTTAGGCAATCCCAGTACTTACAGGAGTATTCCCCCGGAGCCGGAATTACCACATAGCCACGGCACCAGTCATGCATGGCCAGTTCTTCTGCAGAGAGTGGTTCATACTCTCCAAAGAAGGTGTAACTACTCGGTTTCCCGATGTCCAAGGCCAGCTGGTGTTTTATCGGCTGTTTCTCGTTAGGAAAGAGACTCGCAATAATTTTTGCATTGTCTTCATCCTTTCCTGGAATAAGGCCCAACTGATCCGGGGTATAGGCGCCCGGCATTCTCATGCAGCATTCTCCGCCGCATTTTGCGCATATAGATGCGCATTCGTTATTTTTAATAATGTTTTTCATTTTCATGGTGTTTGTGTTTTTTTTTAATGGTTAAAAAAAGTGCCCACCTTGAGATTGAACTCTACGGCTAAACCGAGGTGAGCGTATTATATTATTTCGTGTTTGTTTATCATTAAGCCTGTTATAGCCGCTTGAAACGTGATCACGTCCGACACGTAGCCCTAAGACCTCATACGAAATCGAGGTAGTTTATTTTACAGCGATAAGCTGGCCGCTCGTTGGATCCCGACTGCTTTTTATGCTCGGTCTCACTCCCGCTACTACATTTTTATCTACATAGAACTTATGAAGTTCTACTGGCGGGGATTGCAGATTAGAAAGGTTAGTATTCTTCCGAAAAATAACCGATCACCACATCATTGCCTCCGTACACGAGTACATAATCCGTGTGTTCTTCACACGTAGTCATGTAGCCTTCGTCGGGGGTCCATAAAATGCGGGATTCAGTACAAATCGGAATTTTGTTCTCATTACAAAACTCCCTCATCTCACTTTCTTTTGTGAGCTTTTTGAGTTTCTGAATTTTATCCATAAACTCGGGGTTGTGTATTGAGAATTTGTACATCCTTTCACACTGATCAAGATATCGCTTCTTGTCCTCCTCAGTTGGACAACCCTCCCAGACTTCATCGTTCCAGTCGGTATCCTTCCTAGAGTCGAACTCCAACTTAGTGTTCTCGTCGCCTTGACATTTTACTACAAAGTATTTATCTTTGAAATAATTTGTCTTAGCGAGAGCCACCATGTAGTTGCGAAGAGGGCCATTAACCATACTCTGGCATGAGGATACCATAATACCTTTGAAGATATTAAAGACCTCAAGGTCCTTCTTCGAGAAGTTGCTCTCGATCAGCTCCATACGATGGATACTGATGCTCATAATATTAGTGCAGGTAAAAAAATTAAAGAAAAACCCTTACACAGTGTTTTTTCTTGTATATAATTAATTGATATTATTATTACAATAATAAGGCTTTCAGGGAGTGAGAACAAAAAGAAACACAACCCAACTTTTTAGGTTGAATTGTGTTTCTAATTTATGGAGTAAATACTTATTAGCAATATTCCTCATCTGCCATCCAGTGAGACGGGGAATCTTCGTTGAAGCGGCAATAGAACCGTCCCTCGAGAAGGTCTTTCAAGGTCGTGTGAGGACGAACCTTTAAGGTTCTTTCCCAATCAACTTTCGGGAGATCCTTTATGTCGTCTACACGCTCCTTCGTGACCTCGTTTGTCGGGGTGTTCATCGCCACTTTGATGTCCTTGTAAAGGAAGTAGGTACAACCTCCACCAGTATAAACGGTGTTGGGTTTTACTTCTACCTCATCTTCAAGGTCAAGGACATCAGTGATGTTGACGTCCCCTTCCGGGAATGTGAAGCATGAAGGTGCTTCCCTACGGAAGTGTTCGTGGCAAATAACCACTTTGTCCTCCCATTCGGGCTTAACCCTTCTCTTGACATCCTCGTCTACAAGAATCTTTCCACCTATGTCGCAGCCCCAAGCGAATGTTCCGTGGGCTTTAGATGAATCATCCTCAACCATACGTGTAAAAACACTGTGTGGATCGGCGACTACATCTGCTGCGAGAGTGTTAGATCTTCTTGAGGAGAGAGTCGACTTTTTCCTCGTCTTCGCTGCTTTGAAAGCATTGAAGAGAGTTACAGCCGTCCTCCTAGCTCTTGATGAGATGTCGAATACCTCGTCTGGATCTTCAGGGTCTAACTCTTTTGGAAGCTCCCTTGGAAACTCTACACTAAGGAACCGATCGAGGTCGGTTGTGTAGTGTATCCATTTACCGAGATCCGTATTCCAGCGGAAGTATCGGCTGTATCCGTGAGGATCGACACACATTACCTGGGTATTATCCCCGAATAATATGTATCCGTAGAGAGCCAGCCAACCGAAGGATTCCGGATTCCAAAGGAGGGTCAGAATGCTTTGGATCGCATCTATTGATTCCTTTGAATCGGAATCTTTGAGGGCTTCGTTAGCTACCCAGAGACCACCGTCCTTGTTCAAGAGGACGTCATGGGAATCACCTCCTCGGAAATATTCCTTGGAGTCAGTGATCCCAAACAGGTTTTGGTATGCATCCATATCTTTGTAGATCTCAGTGAGGAGTCGATCCTCTTTGAGACCGTAGAAAATACGGGCCTCTACCATGCCGTCAGTCCCCATGAACGTGATGGTGTCGTGAGGATTGCGATGTCCAGTTCTGTCTTTTGGTTCAGTCTCACCGTACACCCATACCTCGGGAAGGATCTTGAACCTATCAAAGGTCCAAGATGGTCTCTGGATACGATTACCAGAGTTCCACACCTCTGAGACGAGCGGGTTTGGATCGTAGCCAGCGTATTTTCGTTCTCTTGACTGGCTCATGACCTCTTTGTAGAGCTTAGAAGCGCAGTCGGTATAGCCGACCACTACGATCTTGTTGCTGTTGTTGCTGTTGGCGCCGAGCGCCTTGTAGATTACTTGTTCCATAATATTATAAATGTTTTATGATCTTTACGAGAACTCATGAGCCCCTGTAAAGATCGGGTTAATAAAAAATTGTTAATATTTAGAAAGAAAAAGATATAAGTGTCCTCCTCACTTATATCTTCATGTATAAGGCTTTAAGCGATTGATAAAGTGATAGTCTAAAACACTAATAAATAGAACAATAAAAAACATAAAAATGAACAGAACAGATATTAATAAAGTTCTCGATAATCTCCAACTTATAGAGGACTTTGGAAAACGGTTCAAACCGAACTATGAAATAAAACTCAACAACCACATTTATGAAGGTGGTGATACAAATCCCGGGTTTGATAATTTCAACATCAGCTATTCGAATGATTCGATAATTCTCTATTTCTCAGGTCATGTTGACGGTCCATATTGGAGTCTTTGGGGAACAGCATCTTTGAAATGTGATGTTTGTGATCTTATTGACTTTAACAAAAATGACAATGATACAGAGGATTACTTGAAACTCCTTAACTTCATTGTTGACAAAATCAACAAAGATGAGTTGAAAATTGATCTCAAATAAAAATACAAAAAAGTAAGTAAATATTTTGAAATGATATTTACTTACTTTTTATTTTTACATCTACCTTAATTATGTTAATTTAAATATAAAAGAATATGGCAATGACTTATAAACCTGACTTTTTTCTTGGTGTCGTTACTGGATTTAAAGAAGGTACAGAAAAAGAGGAACATATAATTATGGCAGATATTCCAGGTATAGCAACCGATATTATTGCATACCCTCTTGGAAATGCTGCTGATGAACCAAAAATAAACGACAACGTAATTTTGATTTGTTTAGATCCTGTATTCCAATCTTATTACGTTTATCAAAAATTGAAAGAGAGTAATTTTATTGGTTATAGATCATCTGGTAAAATGATCGATATAACACCGGACTTTGTAACGATTGGGATATTTGATCCAGAAGCAGAATATAAAGACAATGAAAGACCAGAAACAACATCGAGTATTGTTATAGACAAGGATAATAATATAACTATAACCGGTGCTAATATATCTATTACAGTTGAGGATGGAGAATGCAACGTCAAGGCTGATACTTGTAATGTAGAAGCAACCTCTGAATGTAATATAAAAACTGGTGATTGTAATTTAGAGGCTGATAATGTCAATCTAAAAGGGGTTACTAAAATAGAGGGTGATACAATTGATTTAAAGGGAGTTACAACGATAGATGGAAATACAACAATAAAAGGGGGTATGTTACAAGCTAATGGAACAGCAGCTCCAACTGGTTCAGGTCCATTTTGTGGTATTCCAGTATGTCCTTTTACAGGTGCCCCTCACGTAGGTAACATTGTACAGGGTAATTAATGACATTATTCTTAATATTGAAAATTATTTATTAAGATTCTTTGTCATATCAATATATTTAATTTTTGGGGAGAGGTTTTTCAAGACCTCTCTTTTTTATTTCATTTTCCTTATTTATGTTATAATATAAAAAAAGAAAAGAATAAAAGAATAAAAGAATGAGACTATATAGAACTAAATATTTCGGATTACTTACTCATTATACAACAGATGAGGGTGCACGTGGTATAATGGATGAAGGATTTAGAGTACCAAAGCAAGTATATGGTACATCCTACTTTGGTGCTGAGGATGATTACATAAGGCAGAACAAAACAAATTTTCCAAAGGAGAGAGATCTTGCGTTAAAGCTGAGCAGGAAATTTGAAGACCTAGATGATAAAGTAGAAAAAGAATTAATAAAGGAATTCGGTCCTGAATTCTACAAGAACCCGAAAGCTAGAGAACGTGCAAGGGAGTTGAGTCACCAAACATTAGAAGATTTTTATGCTCTTGCAAATTTCGGAAATATTAAATTAAACAAAAACTACACGCCGGTATTTGATACTCCCGAGCAAACAAATGTTCCTAAGGAACTACTTGTCAAGAAAGAAGGAATCCATTACCCTAAAGACTTAGTTCAGATGATTCACATTCAAGGTATAGCTGGACAGCATCATAGAAATAATCCTGTATACAGAGTTGTATCAGATACTGTTAATGATAATGATATCTATACTGTAATGGGTATAAATGAACACAGAACAGCACCTTCCAATATTAAAAGTAGTATGTTGGAAATTCCATCTAGAGCTATGGAGGATAGGAAAGTTGTTAGAAGAGGTTATATTAATAACTTCATGAATGGATTTGATAAATTCAGATTTAATGAAGCTGATGAACCTACAAGGGAGGCATTAGAAAAGATTAGAAAGAAAGTTGAATTCTTATCAAAACATCACGGAAGATTGTAAAATGAACAAAAAAAAACACATACAAAATCTATTTAATATAGAAATTTGTATGTGTTTTTTTTTTCAACAGTGTAGTAGAGACGCTACTTGCTACTTGCGGACGAGACAGGAAACTATTTCCCCGTCTACGACGGCTTCTCCCATGCGCCAACCCCATTCTAACTGGGATGGCATGTTGGCGAGATCTTTGGATCCAGTCTTGCCGATTGCTGACTTCGCGAAATCGTTCTTAAGACCGTAAAGGTCTGTTGAAGAAAGCTCAAAGCTTCCGCCCTCGAACGGACCCTCAAACTTGTAAGTCCTACCGTATCCGGGCTTGTACGGCATGGCAGTAATTGTTATCTGCTTGCCATCACCCATCTGTCCCGACTCCAGGAAATACTGGATGAAATCGAGAGCCAGAGAAGCTTTCTCAGAAGCTTTGCTTGTCTCCTGATAGGTCTCACAATACTGCGGAACTGTAAGTTCGCTGTTGTTCTGTGCGCCGTTGTTGTTCTGTGCGCTGATTTCTGTTGTTGCCATAATTGAAAAGTTTTTATGGGTTAATATATGTAGTTTATTATTGTTTTCGAATAAAATAAAAGTCCAAAGCTTTTGGCTTTGGACTTTAGGTAATTAAAATATTGTTATTATTACATATATAAGGGTTTGAAGAAAAGAAACCCGTAATAAAATAAACAAGAAAAAAGGAGCAAGCCCGTAAGTTCTTCCACCCCTCTATCAGTACTATGTCATCTATCTACTAAGATCGTTAAAGCTTTAGTGCACTTCACTCTATAAAATCTTTTTGATCAACATAAAATACTTTCGAGGAGATGGCAAGATACAACAGGCTCATCTCTCCTTAATATTTTTATTATTTTTATTCATGTTTAAGGGTTTGAGGGAACAAAAAAAAAATAATAGGCATATAAGCCTCATCTTGGGTTTTTAATGACTTGTCCTTGTCGAATTTCTTATTAAAGAAAATCTAATTTTTTTGTTTTGTGTTTGTTTGTTTTGGTTTAATTTTTTTTTGTTTTGTGTTTGTTGTCTGTTTGTTTTATGTTTTTTTTTTGGTTTTAATTTTTGTTTTTTTTTGGAAATTTAAAATAGGTGGGAATGTTTCATGTTAAATATAAAATTTAAAAGGTGGGAATATGTTGTTTCATGTTATGTTAAATATAAAATAAAAATAAAATAATTTGTGTGTTTCAT
>Ga0326514_10000176_pt1 | contig 40032 bp, 40 predicted proteins | sample 3_2548_0518_D_FD_203653 | JGI IMG/M metagenome (GOLD analysis project Ga0326514, IMG submission 203653) | Bovine rumen microbial communities from UC Davis, California, United States - 3_2548_0518 | ecosystem: Host-associated > Mammals > Digestive system > Stomach > Rumen | place: USA... | reverse complement strand
TTTAGCAGCGGCAGACGAAGCGAGGCTGCGCCGCCTGGCCTGAAGCGCGACTAAATTCTGCCACGGATCAGACTGCGACGACTCGGCTCAGGCACGCTGAGGCCGGCGAGGGTTTTATCGGCCTGGCGGCAGCACGAGCACGCTAGGACCGAGCACGGTTTTATCGGCGGATCCTGGATGGCTTACGCCAGTCTGATCTGAAGGCCTGTAGATCCAGCGCGCCCGTGCTGAGGCATTGCTGAGCCACCCGATCACGGCGAAGTTCCTCACGGACAAGCTGAGGCCAAGCGAAATCCTGAAGCCTGTAGCTTCAGCCCGTCCAAACCGAATCACGCCGTGATCATGGCCAAAAAACAGCGCCGAGCTTTCGCTCGGCGCCGTGGTACCGATTGGCGGATTTCGATTATTCCTCGTTGCCCTCAGCAGGAGCTTCTTCACTGCTGCCGGTCAGTCCAAGGATCTGAGCCAGCATCTCTTTGGCCTCGTCAGCCTTGAGGTGCTTGATGTCAACACCCGTGAGTAACTGGCCGATCGCCTGCTTTGTGGCATCCACATGGCCACCGCCTACACGTACGGCCTTCAGTCTAGCTTCATCATCGAGCAACTGCTGGTACTCTTCTGACGACTCGTCGAAGCCAGCCTTGGACTTCATGATGGACTTCTTCGACTGGATGTTGCGGATCGCCTTCTTCAATGCCTCCTGATCTTCAGCCAGCTTCTGGATGTCCTCGTCGGTGTACACCTCACCACCTCTACGCGCTGAGCTTGCTCCCTTAGGCTTACCAGCGGCCTCACGGATCATGAACTCTGCAACGGCTGCGCTCATCATTGATGTGTAGTTGTCAACTGTCATCTCCTTTGACTTGCAGCGGCTTCTCTTGGACTGCTGTGACTTGAGCATCTTGTCCAGATCGTCGTCATCAAGTCCCTTAAGCCACTCAATGTCCTCTGTCAGATCAGCGCCAAAGGCCTCGATCATCTCGTTAAGCTTGTCGGCGTCTTCCATTGACTGTGCAACCAACTGTGTGTCAGCCTCGTCCTCGCTGTTCGCGAATCTGTTGACGATCTGAGCTGCAAGAGCATTTGCAGTGTTGGTGAGTCGAGCTGTGCCTGAAAGCTGTCTTGTGCTGGTTGATGTTGCTGCGATGTTTGTTACGAATAAGTTATTTGCCATAATAGGCTCCTTTCTGCGGTCTGTGCCGCTCAACAATTTATTGCTGACCATTGTGGTCTAGCGGGTTCTGATAAGACTAGGCGGGCGGATGGCCTGCTCTTCGCGCCCGCGCGAGACTCGCGCAAGGACCGCGCCGCGATCGGCTCATACTCAGTGCCTTTCTTTATCTTAATTATATTATACCATAGCGGTCTATGTTTGGTGAATAGAAACTTTTACATCGCCGTGCCAGTGATCTATTGCTGAGTAGGGCCGCTTTTATAGCGTTCACTTTACTCGATCCCGCTGAGGCCGGGCAAGGGCCGATCTACACTGCCCTACTCGATCCCGCTGAGGCCGGGCAGCGCGGGCGTATTATACCACATTGGCGAGGAAAAGTGAATAGAAACTTTTATAGCACCGCTCGATCCCTATTTGCTAGGTTCCCGTCAATTTGTGTGATCTCACTCAGGTGAGCTGAGGCTAAGCAGTGCAAGGGTTTTATTGGCGGCGGCCGGCCTTCAGGCGCGCCAAGGCCGAGCTGGGTTTTACCAGCCGCGGCTGGCACCCCACCATGCCAGAGCTAGGCGAGGTGGCCCTAGTGCTAGATCAGCTCAGGTGAGCTGAGGCCAGGCTACTGAGGGGTTTTACCCGCGCCGGCTGGCGCCCAGGCGCGCCGAGGCATAGCAATGCCGTTCCGGCGGCGGATCGGTTCGGGCGCGCTGAGGCTAAGTGGCTTGAGGGTTTTACTGGCGGCGGCCGGCCGGCCTGGTGCTGAAGCTTAGCCGGGTTTTATCGGCGCTGGTCAGCGCCCCGGCGAGCCGAGGCCAGCCGGACCGGCATGTCCAGATCGGGCACACAACGCAAGCTTTGCCTGGACTGGCTGAGGCTGGGCTGGAGGCAGGGCTAGTAGATCCGCACAGCCCGGGCCAGCCAGAACTAGGTGATCTGCACAGATGCTAGTAGATCGGCATGGCAATAAAAAGACCCGGTCGATCGACCGGGCCACTTGGCTTTACCATTCTGCCATTGCCTCATACTCATGTCTGATCTCAAGATCGAGCTTGAACTCTGCCAGTAGCTTCTCCTTTGTGTACGGCCCAAACTCCTTGACCCTATCCTCAAACATCTTGCGATCTATGCACTCGTAGGTTGCGTCGCCCCCTTCATTGTAGTGCTCAAGTGCAAACTCCATAACCTCTTCATATGTCATTCCGCTCATATCCTTCTCCTTTCTGAGGACCTGACCTTTCGGTCAGGCCTCCTCCTTTTCGAGCTCTCTAAGGATCTGTCTTGTTGTCACTGAGATTGACATCTCACACAGGTAGGTGTACATCATCACTCCACCGTCATACTTTTTATTCAGTTCATCAGATCCCTTGTCGAATGCTTCAAACTCCTCATCTGTGATCCATCCAAGCTCGTGGACTCTTTTAAAGCCTGACCACATCATTGCTACCCAGTTGCCACCACAGGCTGTGCACTCATCCAGGAACCTCTTGCTTGCTAGCCTTGCAATCTCTTCGGCCATCATCTCACGACCTTCTTCAATTTTCTTTTCAAGCAACTCTCTATCTGACATCTCTGTGTCCTCCTTTTTATCTCGGCCCGGTCTTCTACCGGGCCGGCTAGTAGATCGGCCTTACGGCCGAGGCTCTCAGATGAGAGCCTCAATCATTTCGATTGCTTTTTCAAGTGTCATCTCAGGACCTGCAGTCTTGATGCTATCGAGCACACCCACAAGCTCCTTCTTTTTAAGAAGCTCATCATCGATGGGCTTAAGCTCTGCGAGCCTTGCCTGAAGCATGGCCTCGATTTTACAAGCACTTTCAAATCTTGACTTGTCGTCTGCGAGTGTGCTTGTGAGGCACTTAGTTGACTGAATGGACCTTATGGCTTTTCTGCAAGAGTCATAGTCAAGCATGTCCACATCGGCCTGAGTGTACTCAGTGACTTTTCTGTCGTGGGGCTCAAGGATCTGACGGGCCTCTTTTAACACCTGCTCCTGAGCTACCAGCTCAGCCATCGCTGCCTCATAATTCTCCACGCCCTTGCGCTTTTTAAGGGTGCACTTCTTGCTCTGCACATTTCTGAGCTCTCTTTTAAGGGCATCGAGATCCTGAGCATACTTCTGTGCGAAAACGTTAGGGTCAAGTTTTAAGTTAGTATTTGCCATAATGGCTCCTTTCCTGGCTATGATGTGCTTCGGCCATGTGGCTCATAGCCAACCACAAGGCTCATTTGAATTTATTTATTATTTACTTTCTAAATATATTATACTGAGTAAAGCCAAAAAAGTACATATATAAACTATTAAGAAATCATAAACTAATTATGAACAATTATAAACTAATTATGAATTTTGTGAGCAAAGTGTGAACTGATCTTTCTGTGCACAGTGCACGAGCCTGGCCTGTAGATCCTGTGCGGAACTGCCAGAACGGACGCTCTGTGCACAGTGCACGAGCCTGGCCTGTAGATCCTGTGCGGAACTGCCAGAACGGACGCTCTGTGCACACTGCCTAAAATTTGCAACCATTTTTGTGCGATTTTTGCAGGGCCTAGGCGCGCGGCACGCGCAACAGAAATGAAATATTTCTGCCTAGAAATTGCAAAGTACCCAGTCCAAATTGTATGGCATCTACATGAGTAAAATTGGATGTAATAATTTACCCGTAACGGGTCCGTGATAATAATAATGGTATAAATACTACTTACTTCAATTACGGACTTATATTAAGTAAATAATACTTGCTGCGAGTAAATATTCCTATTATATTATATACATTATTATATACATTATTATATAATTAAATGATCTGGCAATTCTATTCAGCTTATTAAAGCAACTATTATATTGCATCGCGCCGGCACTCCACAAGTACAAGAACAGCTCTAATACTTAGCTGAATAACGTATAATATAATAGGGGTCAGTCGTCCCTATTATTTTTAAACTGTTGTGACAACACGGCAGTAAAGAAAGGAGTTGATTATATGCACGATGCAAAAGTCGAAACAGTCGTGCGTGCTACCCCGGATCGTAGTAAGTTTAAGGTAGTGGATGGAATGATTGTAGATATGACAGCGCCGCCGAGCACACTGGCCGATGGCGAGTCTGCGACGCAGAGGTGCATCACTGAAAGCGAGCGTCAGGGCCTAGGTCCTAGAGATCCTGCTAATCAGACGGCTTCTAGTGGTAACTACATTAGGTGTCTGCACTGTGAACAGGATGATGTGCCTGAGAGCCTCTTCCAGGTTGGCATGTGTGTAGATTGTTATGTGCAGATGGCTAATCGCAACACGCGCCTTATGCGCTGGGGTAATAAGAATTGGAAGGAAGATGCCGAGGCCGCTGGAGTCGAATTATATGAGCAGCAACCAGCAGAGAGTCATATTGATTATTTGAGGTTCTGCTGCTATCGTGATATGTATCCAGCTACAAAGCCAACCCTCAAGGAAGTGGCTCGGCAGCTTAACGTGTCTTATGGCGTAATCACTAGCTGTGCGACTCGCTGGCATTGGCACGAGCGCCTCATCGCTTGGATGAAAGAATGTGATAGACTTACACTTGAGCAGCGCCGCCAAGAGATGATTGATATGAACAAGAGGCACATTGAGCTTGCAAATATGGTTGATGGCAAGCTGCGTGAGGCCCTGACCGCAATGGACCCGCGCATGATGAAGCCAAGCGAGATTAACCAGCTAATGAAGACTATGGCACAGCTCGAGAGGGAGAGTCGTGTAGATACCATCGCTCAGGAGGAGATGCGCGCTGAGATGACGCAAGGCGTTGAGAATCCTGAGTTGAAGCAGTCAGTTACTAAGAAAGAAGACTTTGCTGAAATACTTGGTGTTCTTAAACAAGCAGGTGTACTAGATAATAGCGACATTGGCATTAAGAAGGTCGGCAAAGATGGCTCATCCGAGGAATTGGTCGTTAAGCCAAGTAAGGAGGTAGTCATCGATGCGAAATAAAAGAATGATTGGCAAGTATGAGCCAGTGGTATCGGTAGATGCTGACGGTATACAGTATAAGCGGTGCACATTTTGTGGTGAAGTAAAGCCTGTACTAGAAGGCTTTGCCAAGAATGGTGTAGATAGTGATGGAGTTGTAAGGTATAGGGATGATTGCAAGGTCTGCTACAATGTACGGAGAAAAGAAAACAGGAACAAAAAGCGTCATTCAGATTTCGTTGGAAACCAAAAGCGACGGGGAGAAGAGTCTCCGACTTTTACACACCAAGAATGGAAGGAATGCGTTATCTTCTTTGGAGGGGAGTGTGCTTATTGTGGATGTACCCCAAGGCGTGGGCACGGACTTACCAGAGATCATCTTAGACCTATCGCGGCAGGGGGTTCAACTACACAAGCTAACATAGTACCAGCGTGTGAGTCATGCAACTCGTCAAAGGGCGCAGAGGACTTCAAGGTATGGTTTATGAAGCAGCCTTTCTTTAGCCAGGAGCGCTTGAACAAAATATTTAAGTGGCGCACTATGATGCAGATTGTATCACCTACAGAAGTGGAGGTGCTTGATGAGTAAAGGTACACTTACAGCTGAAGAGCTTGATGCACTTGCTATTATGGACTCTCCAGATGCTATGCGACTTAGTCAGCTATTAACGCCAAGGCTTACAAAGTATATACCTTATGAGCCTACTGCTAAGCAGCGAGCTTTCTTGTTAATGAATAATCAAAAAGAGGTGCTATATGGTGGTGCTGCTGGTGGTGGAAAGTCAGTTGCGCAGCTTATGGGTGCACTTCAGTATGTAGATGTCCCGGGTTATTCTGCGATTCTATTCAGGAAAACATATGCTGACTTGGCGTTGCCTAATGCCTTGATTGATATGTCAAAGAAATGGCTTATGCCATTTGTTAATGCTCGCGAAGTGCACTGGTCAGAGAAAGATAAGAAGTATACGTTTCCATCCGGGGCCTCAGTCAGCTTTGGGTACCTTGAGCATGCTGATGATTGCTATAGGTATCAAGGAGCTGAGTTTCAGTATATAGGTATGGATGAGGTCACGCATATTGCACCTAGTAACTACAGGTATATGTTCTCTCGTCTGAGGCGTCCAATAGGTCTTGATGTGCCTCTTAGATTCAGGGCTACTGCTAACCCTGGTGGTGAGTATGGCGAATATTACTATCAAAGGTTCTTTGTTGAAGGCAAAGAGAATGGTAGAATATTTATACCAGCTGGACTTGATGATAATCCATATCTTGATCGTGAAACGTACAAAGAAGCTCTTGCAGAACTGGGTCCTGTAGAGCGTGAGCAATTGTTAAATGGTAACTGGGAGATTAAGGGCGAAGGTGATATGCTTAGTCGTCATTGGTTTCAGATTGTCCCAGCTGCTGATATACCTGAAATGGCGCAGCGAGTTAGATTTTGGGACCTTGCAGCTACAGATCCTAAGAAGCGTAAGATTAAGAAGAAAACTAGCCGTTCTGGAATGGCAGAGCCAGACTATACAGTTGGATTTAAGCTTGCTAAGTACCAAGGTATGTACTGGGTTGAAGACATATTCAGAGAGCAACTCTCACCGCATGATACTGAATTAGCCATAAAGCGCACTGCTCAGCAGGATGGATTAGGTTGTGCTATACGAATGGAGCAAGAGCCAGGATCGTCTGGTCTTATAACAATAGACAAGTATCAGCGCGAAGTATTATCTGGTTATAACTTTTTGGGTGTTGTATCATCTGGCTCAAAAGTTGAAAGGGCCAGAAATGCAAGTGCAGCAGCTGAGGCAGGTACTATTCTTGTATCTGACAAGTGCAGACATATACTTGATTTCTTTGATGAAGCTGATTTATTTCCATATGGCGCACACGATGATATTATAGATGGATTTTCTGGAGCGTTTAGTTACTTTAAGCCAGCTACTTCTGTAGTTAGGCTGCCAACGCCAATTAAAAAGGCTTCTGGATCATACTGGAGTAAATTTAGGAGGTAAATATGTCAAGAACACCAAAAAATATGACACCCATAGGCGTTTCCGGTCTTGAAAGATATGGCCCTTATATCTATGAGGAATTCTTACCAGAATTGAGATGGCCACAAGCTGGTAAGATTTACAAAGAGATGGCAGATAATGACCCTGTGATAGGTGCAGTATTGTATCTTGCTGAAATGCTTATTAGGGGTACTCAGTGGAGTGTTGAGGCTGCTAGTGATAGGCCTGAGGATGAAGAGGCCGCAACATTCCTGCTTGAGTGCATGAATGATATGGAAATGTCATGGGACAATACTGTGTGTGAAATTCTAAGCATGCTTGTATATGGCTTCAGCTTCCATGAGATCGTATATAAGGTTCGTAAAGGTCCGAATGAGCACAATCCTAAGTACAAGAGTAAGTACTCTGATGGTAGGATTGGCTGGCGGAAAATACCAATTAGGTCACAGAGTTCATTATATCAGTGGGAGTTCGATGATGAAACAAATGAGGTTGTTGCTTTCCTTCAGCAGGCTGCGCCAGATTGGAAGTTACGCAGAATACCCTTGTCTAAGGGCGCTCTGTTCCTTACAAAGAGTAACAGGGAAAACCCAGAAGGACGTAGTCTACTGCGTAATGCCTATAGACCTTGGTTTTTCAAAAAGCACTTCGAAGAAATTGAGGGCATTGGTATTGAGCGAGATTTGGCTGGATTTCCTGTGCTTCATGCGCCAGAGACACTTGACTTATGGAATACTGAAGATCCTAATATGGTTCAGCTGCGTGCCCAAGCAGAAGAAATAGTTGCTTCTGTTCGTAGGGATAGCAATGAAGGTATCCTTCTTCCTTACGGCTGGGAACTTAAGTTGTTGTCTTCGCCGTCGAGTAGATCTATAGATATAAGTGCAACAATAGATAGGTATGATAATCGTATTGCCATTACCATGCTATCAGATATTATCCTTATTGGAGAAAAGTCTGGATCGTTTGCGTTAGCTGATACTAAGCAGTCGTTACTTGCCGGATCACTACAGGCACAGGTGGAAAACATCGCGGATGAATTTAATGCACATGTAGTACCAATGTTGTTTGCAGTGAATGCATTTCCTGGAATAACAGAGTTTCCTAAAATCGTACCTAGCCAGATACAGACGCCATCTCTTCAGGAGGTGTCACTTGTGCTTAGGTCAATGGGGCTTAACATTGCAGGTGACCAAAAGCTTCAGAACTACCTTAGGCACATTCTCAGTATGCCTAAGCTTGATAATGAGACGTTTAATAATGTGTATTTACCACAGGCTTATTCTGATAAGGATAAACATAGCCAAGTATCTACAGCAGATGGCACTAGAGACTTAGCTGACTCATCAGAGCAAATGCTACAGCAGCCTAACATGGCTTACACAGGAGTAGGAGGCATTTAATGGGCGTATATAAAGATGATGTATTTAACCTTAAGGTAACAATTGCCAAAGCTTACGAGCAGGGTCTTGTATCCGGCTGGGCTAATGTGGCCAAGAATGCAGACGGCTCTATACCACTTGATTGGCAGGGCGATGTTATTCGCCCAGAGGTGCTTGAAAAAGCTGCTGTAGATTTTATGCTTAACTACCGTACAAGTGGCGAAATGCATAGTGGTGGAAGTAAGGGCGTCGTCGTAGAGTCAATAGTTATGACAAAAGATAAGCAGGCTGCTATGGGCATTCCAGAAGGTATTGTGCCAGAGGGCTGGTTTATAACTGTCAAGATTGAAGATCCAGAAGTCTTTGAAAAAGTCAAGTCTGGCAAGTATAGAATGTTTTCTATTCAAGGGCGCGGTAAACGAGTGCCAATAGAGCCCTAACTTTAAACCAAATTTCATATAATATAATAGGGGGTGAGTGTTATGCTAACGCTACTCGAGGACCTGATTATTGATCGGGTTGACTTATGCGATGAAGGAGCCAATTCTGAGGCCTTCATAGAACTATACAAAAGAAGGGAGAAAAGTTCAATGGATGTACAGGAAATCTTAAAGCAGCTTACACCGGAGCATGCAAAGGTTATCCAGGACGCTATTGATTCTTCTGCAGCTTCTCTGAAGGAAGCTCAGGAAAGTTTTGCGAAAGCGTGTGAAGAGCGCGATACTGCAAAGACTACTCTTGAGAACACACAGAAGGAGCTCGAAGAGACAAAAACGGAACTGGAAGCCGCTCAGAAAGCACAGGCCGCGCAGGAAGCTAAGAAAGCTGAAGAGGCAGAAAAGGATAAGAATGGCAATGGTACTGTTTCCTTTGACCAGACTGAAACTTTCAAGAGTATGCCTAAAGAAGCAAGAGAGTATCTTAGCTTGATCAAGCAGCAGAAAGAAGCAGCAGAAGAAGAGCTGCGTAAGTCAAAGGAGGCTGCTCTTGAGGCAGAAGCAGTTGCAAAGGCTGCATCACTTAAGGCAATACCTGTTGAGCCTGAAAAGCTTGCTAGCGTTATTAAGAGTGCCAGCCCTGAGGTAGTTGAGATGCTTGAAACTATTAACAGTGCTATTGAAAACACTGTTCTTTCAGAGGTTGGTAAGTCTGCTGCAGGCGAGTCAAATGATGCATGGGCAGAGATCGATAGCAAAGCTAATGAAATAGCTAAGCGTGACAATATTACCAAGGCAAAGGCTGTTTCTCAGGTAATCTCAGAGAATCCTGAGCTTTATCGTAAATACTTAAAAGGAGGTGCTAACTAATGGCAGCTACAAGTGCATTCGAAATTCCTGGACTGAGATTTAGTCTTGTCTCTGATACAAACAACATCAAGAGACACAGATTTTTATCTGTAGTCCCTAATAACGGTACCGTTGCTCTTGCAAACAATACATCTGCTGTTGTTGGTGTATCAATGAACCAGGTCGATGCAGCAAATAGACCTGTAGAGATCGCAGATGGTATTGTTATTGTAGAAGTTGCTTCCGCAGTAAACGCTGGATCTTATGTTGTTTCTGACAACAACGGCATGGCTGTTGCTTCAAGCAATGCAAGTAATTGTCTTGCACTTACAACCGCAGATAATGCTGGACAGTTCATCAGCGTAAAGATGTTTTAATTAAGAGGAGGATAAGAGATGCCTACAATGCAGAATGCGCATATAGACAGAGCGATGACAAACATCTCTGTTGCTTATATGCAGGATGACAAAAATTTTATTGCCGATAAGGTCTTCCCTATCGTGCCTGTTAAGCGTCAGTCAGACGTATACTATCAGTACAGCCGTGCTGATTTCATGAGAGATGAAGCCCGTGAGCGTGGCGCAGCTACTGAGTCTGCCGGATCAGACTATGGCGTTGAAGCTCAGGATCCATACTTCTGCAAGAAGCATGCGTTCCATACAGACATCACACCTGAGCAGAGGGCTAACTATGATGAGCCTCTTGATGCAGATAGAGATGCAACCGACTTTGTAACACAGAAGATGCTCATTCGTAGAGAGATGACTTGGGCATCAAAGTTCTTCAAGACTGGTGTTTGGGGCACTGAGTTTGCTGGTGCTGCTGCTGCAGATGCTGCAACAAAGAAGCTTGTATACTGGAATAAGAGCACATCTACGCCCATTGAGGACGTTACAGGTGCTGGTGTAGCTATGGCTTCTGGTACAGCTTTCAGGCCTAATACCCTTGTAATTTCACCTTACGTCTTCAATGCTCTTAAGAATCATGAAGACATCCTTGATCGTATCAAGTATACACAGAAGGGCATCGTTACAACAGATCTGTTGGCAACCCTTTTCGAGGTTGATAAGGTGCTTGTAGCTTGGGGCGTTGCTAATACTGCAGTTAAGGGTGCTGCTGAAGCAACAAGCTTTATTATGGGTAAGCATGCACTGCTTTGCTACTCAAATCCTGCTCCTGCCCTTCGTAAGCCTTCAGCTGGCTATATATTTGCTTGGACTGGCCTTGAAGGTTCAGGCGGTTATGGCAATCGTATTGTGCGCCTTCCTATGGATCAGCTCGGTCTTGGTACAGAGCGCATCGAGGGTGAGATTGCCTTTGACTCTAAGGTTATCTGCTCTGACCTTGGCGTATTCTTTAAGGATATCGTAGAGTAATGTACGTCGTTAAAAAGCCTTTCCGCTCTAACGGGCACTTTTATAACTATGGCGATATCGTTAATGATGGCGATATCGCCAACATAAAGTTATTTAAGAGTAAAGTTGGCTTTGGTAAGCTGATAGCAATAGATGAGCAGAATGCTAATGAGTTGAAAGCGTACTTTAAAGCTAAGTATGGTATTGACTTACAGCTTGATAAGCCCGCTACAGATAAGCCCGCTACAGATAAGCCCGCTACGGTTAAGCCCACTACGGTTAAGCCCGCTACGGTTAAGCCCGCTACGGTTAAGCCCACTAAGTCATAAGGAGGTGCTATATGTCCTGGAGTTACAGTGGGGATCCAGCTACAAGTACTGTAGATAAGTATCGCTTCCTTATAGGTGATACTGATCCTGATGAGCCTATCATGCAAAATGAAGAAATTGAGTATTTAGCTAATCAGGCTAATGGTAATGATAATTTGGCATCTTACCTGCTATTTACTCAGGCAGCTACGATATATGCACGGGACATTAAGAGGTCCTTAGGCCCGCAGTCAGAAGACCCTACTGCTAGGCTTAAGTACTTTTCTTCTAGGGCAGACGAGTTTAAGGCTAAATTGTACGCTGCTGGTCTTTCCATACCTAAGTATGATGCACCTAAGGTATTCATGAAAGGTATGGATAACAATCCTCCTGTTGGGCGCGTAATGCGAGGGAGGTGGTAGTGTGTATCGTAGTCTTATTAAGTGGGTAAATGTGCCTTTTATAATTAAGCCATTTAAGGCACGTACTGGAACCGGTAGTTTTGAGTTTTTTGATGATGTTGAAGCATTGTGCTATCCTGTACAGCAAGACACAGATATAATTGATTCAGCTGGGGCTGAGGTTGTGTCTACTCATCAGTTATACCTAAAGGGCGATACAGACATTAAGGTTACTGATCATGTTGTATTTGATAATGATGAGCATAGTATTAAGTCTATACATAGCTTTTATAGAAACGGTAAAGTTGATTGTAAGGTAGTGTACTTATGAAGCTAAAAATTACAGTTGATAAGAGCTCTTGTCGTAATACTATACAAAATCTTAATGCTGTAGTTTCAGGTGTTCACTATGGTGCTAAGTGGGCTACAGAGCAGGCATGTAGGGATATAGAAGAGCTTAGCTTAGAGCAAGTGCCAATTGAGACTGGTACGCTTGCTGCAAGTATCGGGCATACAGTTGAAAAACTTCCATCTAAAAAATTTGTTGGCACGGTGTCGTATGGCAATGGAAACCACATTAATCCAAGGAGTGGAGAAGCTGCACAGGATTACATGGTTCGCCAGCATGAAGACTTAAGTTATCAGCATGATGTTGGTAAGGCTAAGTATCTTGAGGACCCATGTAGGGCATATGCTGACTCTGATAAATATGCAGAGCTTTTAGCAGAAGCTGCTAGGAGAGCTATTAACCGACGTTCTAAAGGGTAGAGTATGAATAGACCATTATTGCTCGATATAATTGAATACTTTGTAGCTAATGGCCTTGCACAGGGTGACGGTATTGATTGTTTTAGGGATTTTTCTCCTGAAGAACCTTCTAGTGCAATTGTGCTTTATGAATATGCTGGTTCACCACCTGTGCCATATGATGATGCAGGGGTTGTGCATAGATCAGTTCAGGTAACTGTTAGAGATGCAGATGCAGACTCTGCAAGGCAAAAAGCCTTAGCATTGTTTAACAGTCTTGATGTCAAGGATAATGCTAAGCGCATTGATTTCACGTCTGAAAGGTTTGGCCAAGTGTCACTTAGACAGCCGCCTTTCAAGATAAAGATGGATGCCAATCATAGGTCTATTTATGGTTTTAATATGGGCGTCACAACAACTATTTACTAAGGAGGTAATGCAATATGGCAGGAGTAAGAATTGGCGTCGACAAGCTTCATTATGCTATTTGTACAGATGGCGATGTTGAAACTTGGGGCGCTCCGGTTGCTCTTAAGGGTGTAATTTCAGTTAACATTAACCCTAATGCTTCACAGGAAACTTTGTTTGCTGATGATGGCCCGTACGAGACAGCTGGAACAACCGGTAATATTGAAGTTGAGATAAATAAAGCTCAGCTTACTATTCAGGAAAGGGCTACGCTTCTTGGGCATACCTATGATTCAAGTACAGGTATACTTAGGTCGAGAACAACTGATACGCCACCGTATGTTGCTATTGGTTTTAGAACCTTAAAATCAAACGGTAACTACAGGTACGTATGGCTGTATAAAGGCAAGTTTGTAGATCCTGAAGATCAGAATGAAACTAAGGGAGATAGTGTTAATTTCCAGACTGATACTATAAAGGGTCAGTTTTTGCAGACTAATAAGGATCAGTCATGGAAGATTGAGGCAGATCAGGATGATGATGCTGCAGCATCTTCTATTTCTTCTTGGTTTACGGCAGTACCTTAAATGGCATTATTTAGCTGGAGCAAGTACTGCTCCAGCTAATCAAAAAGGAGAGGAACAATATGAATTTATCAGAAATTAAGTCGAAAACAGTGCCGATTACTTTACAGGATGGTAAAGAGCGTCACTTAAGGTTTACTTTAAATGCGCTTGCTCTACTTGAGGAAAAGTATGGATCAGTCGATAGAGCCTTTGAAGAAGTGCAAAAGTCCCAGAGTGTGATTGGTTTGAGGTATCTGCTTTGGGCGGGTCTTAGCTGGGAGGATGAAGAGCTTACTGAGCACGATGTAGGCAACCTAATTGATATTGGTTACATGAGTGAAATGATGGAAAAGCTTGGAATTGCCCTTGATGACAGTATGCCTGTTGATGAGGCAGCTCAGAAGCTGCTCGCTGCACAGAAAGAAGCTGAAGGTACTGATACTCAGGCAGCTAAGGTTAATAACCCAAACTAAGCGAGCCCAGTATGGCCAGTACTAATCCTTTGCAAGATGGATGGGACTGGCCATTTATTATATACGCAGGAACTGTATGGCTTAGACGTTCAGAACAAGAGGTTTGGAATATGACGCCTAAAAAATTATATGCACTACTAAAGGTGCATATTGACCTTGAGAGTGCTAAGTATAGTTCTAATAAAAAGCCTTCTGGGCAGGCTGCATTAACGTATATAGATAACATTCCAGGATGGTAAGGAGGTTGTATGGCTTCTGTAGGAAATATCAATGTCAACTTAACAGCTGATATATCTCAATTTCAGAGTGCAATGCGCAAGGCTTCTGATACTATTGCTAAATTTAGCTATACCATGAATGGCAGAATTACAGATGGGCTTATAGATCCACTTAAGAAGGCTAAATTTGAATTTAAAGATATAGCAAGAATTGTTGGTGGTATTGTTATTTCTAAAGTGTTTTATTCAGGTTTAAATGCCATTCGTAATGCTACCGATGCCGTGATCGATTTCAGAGAGGAACTAGAGTATACTCAAGTTGCCTTTTCAAATCTGTTTGATAACGCTGGTATGGCTCAAGAGTTAGTAAATGTACTCAAAGACTTTTCTGCAGTATCACCGTTTGATTTTCAAAGTTCAGCTAAGGCCGCTCAGCGTTTGTTAGCCTATGGTATACAGGCTAAAAATGTAATGTACGTAATGTCTGGTGTACTTAATGCTGCTACCATGCAAGGTGATGCATCTAAAATAGAGTCAATTTCACGAGCATTAGGCCAGATATATACTAAGGGTACACTTAAAGCAGAAGAGGTTCGCCAGTTAGCAGAAGCCGGCATACCTGCATATGAAATTTTAGCAGAAAAGCTTAACTTATCAGAAGAGGCTATGCAGAACTTAGGAAAGGCTGCTATACCTGCAAATGTGGCTATAAATGCCCTTGTAGATGGCATAAATGAGCGCTTCTCTGGAATGGCAAAGGCCTCTGTTCGTACAATGAAAGGCATGATGTCTAATATTAAAGACAATGCCTTAATGCTTGTTGCAGACGCATTTGATCCGTTATATCAACAAGTACGTACGTTAACTTGGGGTGTTAATAATTTCTTTAATGAAATGTATCAACTTTATGAGCTACGCGGCTTAGGTGGCGTATTTGAGCGGTTAGTGCCTAGTGAAGAAGATAGGGCCGCCTTTAGGCAATTTATAGCTATTCTACAAGAATTTGGCGCTATTTTGCTCGATATAGGTCACAATATAGGCTCTGTGGTGCTTTCTAGTTTAAGGCAGTTAGTTACAATTGTTAATGCTATTGGCCCATATTTTATACTAGCTGGGCAGGTCATTCAGCTATTCGTACGAGAAGTAAGTAAGTGTACACCTGTTATGAAGCTTCTTACTACTGTATTGGCTGCTGCCGCTGGTGCCTTTATTGTATTTAAGGCAGCTGCATTAGCTGCATTTATACTTCGGCCATTAACTAAAGTTGTTATGTTATGTGCTAAAGCTTTTGCTGTATTGGCTGCAATGATAACTGCACATCCTATAATACTTGGACTTATGCTTCTTGGTGGTGCCTTTGCAGCTTTGGCTAATACCTCTACTAAAGCAGGTGAGGCTATTAGGGGTTTTGGCGAAAAGTTAACTAAGTGGCTTGGCGTTGATCCAGGTACTAAACTTTTACCAGATACCAAGCAGCGTACTGCAGAGGTAGATAAGTTTAATCAGGCCCTTGACACTACCGGACAAAAGCTTGATAAGACTGGTGATGCTGCTGAAGATGCCGCTAAAAAAGCTAAGAAGGCACAAAAAGACTTATTATCATTTGATGAGGTATTTAGGCTTACAGAAAATAAAGATGAAAATACAGGGCTCGATGATGATATTCCAGCATGGACAATGCCTGAATTTGATTTTGGAGACATTGGGCTTGATGAGCCAATACTGCCAGACTTTGCAGATCTTTGGGAGAGTGGCTTTTCAAAACAGCTAGATAAGCTAAAGAATTGGGCAAAGGATTTATGGAAGAGAATATGTGATGCCTTAGGCATAAATGACCCAGATACTGCTTTGTTTACTACCGCAATGGGTGCTGCAATTGCTGCAATTCTTGCTGCATTGTTAGGCGCAAGCTGGTGGGAGGTTTTACTTGCAGGTCTAATGGGTGGCATAGCAGGCTTGCTGTGGGAAAAAATTGCAGAAGCTTTTGGTATGGATGAGGCACAAAAGCACCAGGCAGCTATATGCACTGCTTTTGGCTTAGCAATAGGCGCCTTATGCGGATGGTTGCTAGGCCTGCCAGCACTTGGTGTTGTAGCTACAGCTTTAGGCGCTGGCTTAGCAGCAGAGGTATGGTCTGGCATCGCTGATGCATTAGGCCTTACGCCTGACGCAAAGTATGGTGCTTTAATTGCAGCAGGCATTGCAGCTGTAATTGGCGCTGCATTTAATAATCCAATTATTGGTATGGTAATTAAGCAATTGGCGCCAAACTTATGGAAGGTACTTGCCGCCGCATTCGGTGGGGGTAATGCCGCCTCCGCATTGCTTAATTCTGGTGTAACTACTGCTCTTGTCGGCACATGGGTTGCCGCTATAATTCAGGGTATAGAGACTGGTGATTGGTCAGGGCTTATTCCGGCTGTAGTCGGAACACTTGGTCGAGTATTACTAGGCCCTATAGGCGGATTAGGTGGCTTAATTGCTGGCTACTTATATAATGCTACATTTGAGTCACTAAAAGAGAAATTCGGTCTTTCAAATATGGATAAGATTAAAGATATCCTAGTAGCTGCATTTGAAGGATTAGTTGCTGGCGTTATGGGTTGGATGATACCGATTATAACGCCTCTTGGTACACAGATTGGCAATTTTGCACAGCTTACACTAATGAACGGCCTTAAGGCAGGTATTATTGGAATTATTACTAGCTTACTATCATCGGCTTTATCCAATAAGCTGCTTGAATTTATGGGTGAGTCTTTAGACCTTACTGAACAGGATATTAAGAATGGTAAAACTGGGCAACAAATTGGTGGTATTTGTGGATCAATAATTGGCGGAATAGTCGGCTTCTTTATAGGGGGCCCTGCAGGCGCGGCTATAGGCAGTGCTATAGGTAATGGTATAGGCCAGCCTCTTGGCGCTGCTATAGGTGCACTTTGGAATACATATATTTCTCCAGCTCTTAGTGAGTTTTACGATGCAATGTCAGTATTCTTTACTGATACACTGCCTGGATTTTTATCAAGTGCATGGGGCAATATTTGCTCATTCTTTACGGAAACTATGCCGGCAGCATTTTCATCTGCATGGGACACTGTTACTACTACGTTAGGCAGCATAATTACTGGTATATCTACTTGGTTTACCACAACGCTACCGCATGCTATAGGCTATGGCATAGGCTATGCGCTTGGTACATTGATGAAATTGCATGAAAAAATAAACGTAGCAATACTTACATTCTTCAATAATGTATATAACAGTTTGCATACATTTTTCACAGTTACAATACCTAATGCATTTATGTCATTTATGGCATGGTTTACATCTCTACCTGAGCGTATAGATGCTGCCCTATTATCCTTTTTTAAGGCAGTACTTAATGGTCTTGATCGGATAATAACTGCAATACACACGTTCTTTACAGTTACAATGCCACAAATGTTTGCTACTTTCTTAGCTTGGTTGATTGGTTTACCAGGCAAAATAAGCGAGGCACTTACTGGCTTTATTACAGCTATAGATGCTTGGCTAAATGGACTACCAGAGCGTATTATAGCTGCCATCAGTGGCTTATGGTCAACAATTGTAGCATGGGCATCTGGTATATGGGCCACAATTAAGTCTATCCCGGAAATGTTAGTACAGATAGGTAGGGATATTATAGCAGGTCTACTTAGAGGGCTTTCTGAAGCATGGGCAAGCATACTTCAGGCCATATCTGAATTTGTGGCAGGCTTTATACAGGGCTGGAAAGATGCTTTAGGAATAGCATCTCCGTCTACTGTATTTGAGGAAATTGGCCGCTGGATAATAGAGGGGCTGCTAAATGGCTTAATACTTGCTTGGGAAACCGTTGTTTTGTGGTTCACAACTGCTAGTCAGGCCTTTGCCTCATTCTTTAGTGGTCTTGCTACTGATATTACTAACTTTGTAAGTACTACTAAAAGCTCAATTGTTGCCTTTGTTACCGAAACTAAGAATAGCATACTCACTTGGGCAAATACAACTAAGAGTAACTTCCTAACATGGGCCACAACTGTGCAGGAGAGGATATCTAGTTGGGCATCCACTACTATGTCTAAGATAGCTAGTTGGGCATCCACTACTATGTCTAAGGTAGCTAGTTGGGCGGCCTCTACCATATCTAGAATCTCTAGTTGGTACAGCACTACAATTTCTAAAGTATCTGATTGGAAGACTAAAGCAATTAGCTTATTTACCTCTGCCATGAGTACTATCAAGACAAGGGTATCTGAAGCCTTCCAGAATGTGGTAAGTACCATTAACAGCAAATTAAGCGAAGCAAGGTCAATTGTTAGCAGTTTTGTTTCATCTGTTAATAGCCTGTTAAGTAGCGTTATGTCTAAAATTTCTAATGTTGCTAGCGCTGCAAGATCAGCTGCCTCTAGCGTTGCTTCAACTATTTCAAATATTTCATGGCCAGGCCATGCTGCAGGCGGTGTATTTAATAGGGAGCACTTAGCTAGAGTATCTGAGGGCAATAAAGCTGAGGCAATTATTCCACTTGAAGATAAGACAGCAATGCAGCCATTTGTTGATGCCGTTTCAGCTGGTTTGGCTCAGTATCTCGGCCCAATGATGGCTAACATGAGCAATGCTATAGCTGGTGGTGGCACATCTGTTAATGAAGCTCCTCCAGTCTATGTTGGCACACTTATAGCTGATGATAGGAGCCTTCGTGAGCTACAAAGAAGAATGAATGTTATTCAGATGAAGGAAAGTAGGAGGTCAACGTAATGGCATCTACACACTTTAGAATAAATGGGGTCGATATTAAAGACCCCTCTACTTTCAAAAAGGAGCGGTATAATGTAACAAACTTAGCAAGATTATCTGATGCTACAATGGCAGGTGACTTAATAGCACAAAAGAGAAAGTTTTACTTTACGTACGAAGCTATAACAGCAGCAGAGTGGCAAAATATTTTGGATGCAATCTGGGAGCATGAGCAGATATTTTTGAGTTTTGAGTACATGGAGAATGGCGTATGGAAGCAAGCAACAGTGTATGTTGGCAATATACCTGCTGACTTATGCCTTGGCACTAATCATTCTCATTGGGTATGGAAAGACGTAAGTTTTAACCTTATAGAAAAGTAGGTGACGTATGAGGCCAACAACAGTAGCAGACTATAATTCAAATGATAGAGCCCTTGAGATGGCTATCGATATTTACTTTAATGGCATAGGCAGTCCGCCGTTACGCTGTACTAGAGAAAATCATATTATTGATTGTTCTTTGCTTGACGAGGCATGTGTAGATTCTTCTACACCGCTTGGTGCTCCTTCCTCTAATGAGCTTAGCTTTACCTTACTTAGTGAAAACGGTTTATTTAACCCAGCAAATACTGCAAGTACTTTCTATGGCAAGATAAAGACTGGCGTTCCAGTTAGAGCATATATTAGGCCAATTGTAAATATGAATGTACAAGAAGAGTACGTATGGGATTCATTGGGCTTATTCTTTGTTACTGATTGGCAAACGGATATTACTGGTGTTACAGCAAGTGTTACAGCAAATGATTCTATTTATCAGCTTATAAATAAAACTGCTTCAAAGCTTCCTGTTTATAGCAATTGCACGTACGCCAGGTTATTGCAGGAATTCTTAAACTACAATGATGCATCTGCTAGCATTATTGGTTCTTTAGGTATTGAGATGGCGTATGCGTATGTAGATGATACTAATGATAAGTTTTTAAATGAATTTTCACTTGGCGCCTTGGCCTTTATTTACTGTAATCATGCTGGCATTATAGAGGTAAGTGCCCTAGAACGTCAGCAGGAAGTACAGTATGTGCTTACTGATAGTGATCAGATTATTAGTATTAAGGCAGATCAAAGTATTTTGCTTGAGTATGATGGCGTTTCACTTACATATAGCGCCCCACGCCTTTCTGATGAGCAGGAACTAATTGTTAATAATGATCAGGTTGTGCAAGCCTACGGTAGAGTATCATACAAGTCAAATAGTTTTTCAAAGGTGCCAGTGTATGGGCTTAATAGAACTGTTATAGAATCTAAGCTTGACTGTGTAGTTGCTTCTATTGAAGCTAACTCAATTGATATTGATTATGATATTGACAATCTTACGGGTTCTTCTGGTACATTTTCTACTCGTATATATGGTTATGTCATTGAGTCAAATGATTATACCTTAGAGGACACCGGTGATAATCTACTTAAGGTAAGTAATAAGTACATACAAACTGAAGAGTATGCACAGCATGTTAAAGCGTTGCTTAACAGGTACACAGCTGCTAAAGTGCCTAAATTAGAGCTTGAAGTGCGCGGCAACCCTAAGTATACTATAGGCAGTAAAGTTAGGGTGCACAGCACAGCTTATAATGTTGACTTTACTGGAATTCTAATACGGCAGCAGTTTGTATATGATGGCGGGTTGCGTGCAACTATGACAATTCTTAATTCTGAGATAATAGGAGCATAAATGGCTTACGGATCAAATATACTTAAAAAAGAAGCGACTTATTATACGCTTAATAATGCAAGTATATCAAATGGCGTTCTTCGCTTGAATGCTAATGGTAGCGCTACACAAAGTATAACTAAAGAGGACTTAGCCTTACTGCCAAAAAGCTTTCAGTTCACAGCTATACTTAGTAGATTTGCAGACTCCTATGCGCCTGACATTAAAGTATTATTGCATATCAAAATGCAAGAAGAGGCCACTTATTGCGTGCATACTTTATATCCAATAAATATTGGCCCAGCTTACGTATGCACGTTTACATTGAGTGATGGTAACTACGATGACTTTTATGTTACTATAAGCTCTAGTGCTAATGTTGTATTTACTTTATGGGAGTTATGCCCTGAGGTTTCAGATGCTGACGTTGAAGTAATTATTGATGGCGTACGACAATCCTTACCTAGGTTGTTATTTGATTATAACACTGCGCCACTTGAATTTGGTATAAGTGAAACAGTTGTAGCACTAATAACATGCAATTTGCTACAAAAGACAGATGTTCAAGGTCATTTTATAATGTCGTTTATTGCTAGCCAAGCTGCTACTTTAACATTGCGTTTTTATGATAATGAAGCCGAAGAGTTATTCGCACCTATTCTTTATGATTGTGGTAAAGGCTATAACACTGTTGGTGTTCCGCATTCGTACTTATCGCGTGTTGCCGGCATTCATACATTTATAGTCACTGCACAAATGACTGCTGGTGCATGCAGTGCAGATACAAGAAAGATCTTGTATACAATTGATGGTGGCTACCTTGCAGCTAGAGAGCTAGATATACCAATGGATGTAACTGATATATCAATTAGGCAATTAGCCACTGATAGTGGGCCTGATCAGATATGGGCTGTTGGTATTGAGAAGGGCAAGGCCCTTGTAAAAAGTCGCAGTTACAGTGAGTCTAATGCTTCTGTAAGCTGGTCTGCAGTTGGCTCATTAGGAAAGGCTAGATCTGCAGCAATTGAGTTTGATGGCGTATGGGTGCTACGTGAAGGCGAAGAACAGTTCACTCTTGAAACTGAAGAGGAGCCCTGGTATTTTTGGGTAGACGAAGATGACTTTTTATATGCATGTCATGGACTACCCTTCGAAGATAGAGGTAATGTAGTTTTATTAGCTGATAGCATTGTTGGAGATCCAAAGGCTGTCAAAGGGTACTCGTCCTTAGAGTATATAGAGCAAGACCAAGGCTTAATTGTTGCGTATCTGCGTACTGACGGTTATGCTTATTATAGGTCGTACTGCTATGATACTGTATCGCATACAACTAGATGGCAAGATGAGCAAATGCTTCCTGTATCACCTGGACAATTTACAAGTATTAACGTACATAGGCTGAATGATTATAGAATTGGCTTTGAACTTACTGGCGCTTCAAAAAATCTTTGGTTAATAACCAATAGGACCTATGTTGCTCAAAGTATCTATCCTGAGTCTTATTATATCTCATGTGCGCATGATAATGACGGTTATGTTCCTTTTGTAGGTACCTATCCGATAGATTATGCACCTACAGAACCTATTGTAATTGATACTAGGCGCTACTCTGCTGAAGAGCCCTATGAGGATGTTGTTGAAGAGCAGCACTTATACGTTTATAACTACTCCACAGGCATGAAGTATGAGGACCTGGGAACTGTTGCAGATGTTACTACGCGCTATGGCGCACCACAGCGTGACGAAACAGGCCTGTATATTATTATTGATGGGCACACTACGTACGTTAAAATGTTTAGCAAAATGGTGCCTATAGTACGTTACAATACAGTCTACTTCTTGTATGCCAAGTTACTTGGCGGCTTATTTGCTAGTGATTATTTATTACCTGTCCTTGATAGGCTCATCTTTGATGTTGGTGATGCCTCTGTAGAAAACATAGAATGGCAAAGGTATGGGCCGCTCACAGAAATAACTATTAGGCTTACAGAAGAAGCCCATGCCATAAACATTAGTTGCTACACTGTAGAAAATGCTTTATGGCGTCTAGATGATGGCATAGCTGTAACAAGTTACTATCCAAATAGTTTACGTATATCTTGGAATAATACTCAGTACCAAGGCGTTGTATTTGATGAAGGCTCTGTTCAAATAGATCTATCGCCTGATCTTGTCTACAGTGATCTTACTGTAGATGTTCCTGTAAGTTTTGATTATCAATCGCTTGGTGTAGCTGCTACTGCTAACAGTGCAGCCGTTACGTATTCTACGATGCTTATCAAGGATCCTACGGATTCTGTACAGCTTAGTATCCAACCATCTGTACAGTACTATCTTAGCTCTGACGCACCAATATAAGGAGGAAAACAAGTGGACTATAAAAAGAAGCTATTTAGTAGCATAATAAGTGACATTGCAATAGTGAGTGAAAATGTGGAGACTGGTGTTATTACTAAGCATCCTACAATGCATAATCTTGTAACGGATAGCTTTAAAAAGCTATTCCTACAGTCAACTGCACAGTCAACCGGGTTGTTCTCTCCATACTTAAGAGTTGGGTGTGGAACAGCAGCGCCAACAGTATCCGATATGGCCCTTACTATTGACAATAATTGGTATAGTGCTAATAGTGGCATTAGTATCGCAAAGCGCAAAATTGTTATTGCTTCGCTTAACTCTGTTGCTGTACACTTATACTATGTTATTCCTGCCAGTGCTCAATATGTAGGTACCATAACTGAGCTTGGTTTGTACGAGACTGGCAACGTATATGATAAAAATTATAGTACTACATGGAGTACACGCGCAGCCCAGCTTATTACGCATAGCTTGCTGAAAGATGCAGAAGGACATCCGTACTCTATAAATAAGACTGATCTTGATCAGTTAACTATTGAGTATAAGATAACCTTTACTTCTCAAGACTTTCCTTTGGCGCTTCTTGTATGTGGCGTTCGGTCATCTAATCCAATTGCAGATGCCGCAGGGAACTATATCCATAGACTATCACCTACTGGCTTCTCAGGGCTTGGCGCATGGGGAAGTAGCTTTACTGGTGGAGTAAGCCCGCTAATAAGGCTAATTAAGCCATTGATAAAAGATGGATACATATATGATCAGGGCTTTAGCGTTGGTGGTAATGCTAACGGCATATTCTTAGATAGACGCTTGGATATGTACAGTATTTCGCCAAATGGCTCAACAGGTGGAACTGCAGCCACTATTTCAGCTTGCTGTAATGATGGCGGGCAGCTTACAGTACCTGCAAGGCGCATGCCAGCACCCTGGTATAGAAATGGCTATTACATACTTGGCTTTAGTATTCACGCATTAAGCTGCGGCGGCACGGCACTTTTGCAGTACTTTAAAGATGACCTTGGGTACCAAGATATAGACCTTGATGACTATGTTGTTGGTGTTGGAGATGGCGTAACTACTGCCTTTAAACCGCCACTTAACTACTGGAAAGCAAATACTGAGGAGATCTACATAGATGGCGTTAAGGCTGAGCGTGGCATAGACTACACATGTGATCCACATAATAACCTTGATAACTTACCAATGTTCTTGCCACTTACGCATGCCGTCATTATAGATGCTGAATGGGCAAACATGTACAATTCAGGCTATGATGTTTATCTTGAAAGTCCAGCTGCACAGCCGAATGAAATTTACCAGTGCAATAGTGGCCTAACTAGCCCACGTATTTTCAATACTGGAGGGTCACTGACTGTAGTTCCAAGACTTGGTATTGCTTTTAAAGATTATAATAACGCTGATATTTATTATGAGCCAGCGTTGTATGGAATTGCAGCAGCTAGGCATCCTGTAACACTTCTTTCTGCGCAGGATGATCCCACTACTGGTATTCAGGAGGGTATTCTTAGCTCCTTGCATCCTTATGTGTTTGAATTACCAATAGAGGAAACTGCACTTGATTGGAGTGTAGATAGTGCTTATTTATACACTGAAGATAACAATGCTAGTATTACGTTTAGCGTTGCCTACTCTGATGATGCAGAAAATTGGACAACTGTTGTAAGTCATGTATCTGGTTTCAAGACAAGGCCATCAGGCAATGCTGCACCTCACCAAAGGAGTCTTTCTGAGTGGTGCGAGTATTCTCTTGGTGGAACCTTTACTAAGAAGTATTGGCGTTTGTCTATCCACTATGATGCTGTTACACCGAGCCCTACACCTATTTATACTAATAAACGAATTGGCTTTATACTTAAGCACACTGGTGGCAACATTGTGTTTACTAATCCACCTGCAGCTGGTGCCAGCATTACAATGAGTGCTAAGTCTGACATACTCTTTAAGGATTCTGTTCATGTTGTAGATTGCGGCGGAACTATTTCAATGTAATTATTGAGAGGTGATAACGTATGGTACTAACCTTTGATAAGCAGATAAACTTAACTACATACGCAGATAATCCAGACCCAAAGGTTGTATCACAGCTTAGTATAGTGCATGAGGCTTTTGATGGTGAGATTGTTCAGTACTATATAGATAAGCTGCAGTTCAGTGAAGCTGATAAAGCCTCTACTGCTCTTAGCGAAAAGCACCTACGCGAGGGCTCCAGCGAATATGACGAAGACCCTGAAGTGTATTATACGTATACTGATTATGATACGCTCATATGGAAGGCGCCAAAGGCACGCATAACTAGGCAACGAATAGATAGGCTTGGCCTAAAGGCTTTTCCAGGTGTAGGTGCTATCGCTCATTATAAGCTTGCATACCAGAATATTAGTAAGGTTGTAGCACCAGTTAATAAGCGTACGCAGTTACAGCGCGCCCCTGAATTAAGCGCTACTGTTAATGGTGATAATTCAGTCACATTTACAATAAGCGTTCCAGATACTGCTCCTGACTATAAATTCTATAGACTTGTTTGTCAGCTTGATTGGAACAGACTGGAATACGTTACTTGTGAAAGATCTATAACCATTCCACAAGTACCCACTTCTGGAACATACTTATGCTACTGTATTGGGTATGTAGATGAAGGGCAAGTTCACTCATACGATTCTAATGCGCTTGAGTTGCAACTTATTGGGCAGTACCCTACATGGCCAGTTGTTACCCCAGGTAGTGAAGATGTTTATCTTGCTGAATTACACTTTAATACACTTGGGTACCTTGAGGGCACCTTATCGAATGGCACTATAGTTAGATCTGATAATCCAGCACCATCTGGCGGTGGTGGTGGTGGTGGAGTAACAGATTACGATGACCTCGACAATAGACCGTCAATAAATGGTAATCTTCTTACTGGGAATAAAACAAATGCACAGCTAGGTATACCATCTAAGACGAGCGATTTGGCAAATGACTCTGGCTTTGTAGCTGATCCAGATTATGTTCATACAGATAATAACTATTCAGATACAGATAAGTACAAGTTAGCTGGCCTGCAGAACTATACCTTACCAATGGCATCTGCTAACACTATGGGCGGCGTAAAGGTTGGTGATGGTCTTAGTATAGATGCTAATGGAGTTTTAAAGGCAAACGGCGTATCTAACTATAATGATCTTACAAATCAGCCATCTATAAATGGTCACGTCCTTACTGGTAATCAAACAAATGCTCAGCTTGGCATACCTTCGAAGACAAGTGATCTTACAAATGATAGCGCATTTGTAGCAGATCCTAGCTATGTGCATACAGACAATAATTACACTACAGCTGAGAAGAATAAGGTTGCTAATATTCCTACTAAAACTAGTGATCTTACAAATGACTCGAATTTTGTTTCTGATGCTAGCTATGTGCATACAGATAATAACTACACTACAGCTGATAAGAATAAGGTTGCTAATATCCCTACCAAAACTAGTGATCTTACAAATGACTCGAACTTTGCTTCTGATGCTAATTATGTGCATACAGATAATAACTACACTACCGCTGATAAGAATAAGGTTGCTAATATCCCAAGTAGGACTAGTGATCTTACCAATGATACCCACTTTGTGTCTGATGCTAGCTATGTGCATACTGACAATAATTACACTACAGCTGAGAAGAATAAGCTTGCTGACTTGCAGAATTATGTGTTACCAACTGCGTCACCAACTATTAAAGGTGGCGTAAAAGTTGGTACTGGCCTGTCTATAGATAATGATGGTGTACTTAGTGCCACTGGTGGCGGTGGCGGCGGTGGTGGCATGTCAGCCCAAACCAGTACACTGCTTGCTGCTAATTGGACTGGATCAACCGCTCCATATGAGTATGACCTTGGTAACACATATGCTAATGTTGATGTTGTTATAGGCTATGACGCAAGTTCTGTAGATTCAACGCCAGAAAAAATGACTGCAGCGGCTAAAGCTAAAATTGTTGGTGGCGATAGCACTATTTTGTTTGCATACGGTAGAAAGCCTACAGTTGATATACCAGTTATAATTATTTATGGTTAAGGAGTGCTTATGGTAATTTCTTTTTTTCCACAAGAGAATGGTAGTAATGGTAATTCGTCTAATGCAGTGCTTGGGCCAACAACCATTTTGTCAAATGGAACTTGGAATGCTAATGACTACGGCGTTGATGGATGGAATGTAGTTAACGTGCAAGTTCCTCAGCCTAATATTGGCAATGGAACAATCGGACTTAGTCGTATACTAAATGATTGGTACATCGTTCCATCTATGATAAATAGCAACTTAAATGCGCTTAACCGTATTACGGTTAATGTTAAGCCTATGTACCCTGAAGTTGTTATTACACCTAATATGTATGCTAATTACAATTACAACCTATTTAAACAGGCGCCAAATACCGGAAATCAATTTTGGAATGGTATATACATAAATGTAGTTAGCCCTTATGTAGACTCAGTAGAGCTTAATGCATCAGGCTGGTACTACCCTGAGGACTATGGATATGACTTCTTTAATGCTGTATATGTAAATGTACAGCAAGGCGCTCAAAGAGTTGGGCGCTTAGACGCCTATAGTAATGGTATCTATTATCCAGCTAATTATAACCTTGATGCTTTTAATAGGGTTGAAGTTTATGTTAATCCACAGCGTAATATGGGCTACTTATCCATTACAAGGCCAGGTACGTACAATGCATACAAATATGGTTATATAGGCTTTACTGAAGTTAGTGTTACTGGTAATCTTAATAATATAATGACTACACCATTTGAGATTACGCAGAGTGGCACTTATGATGCAACAGATTACAACTGCTCAGGCTTTCGTATTGTTAATGTAGATATTCCGCAGGTAAGCCGCCTTGGTACTAAAGAGATTACACTAAATGGAACATATGATGCTTGGCAAGTTGATGGCTTTGATGGGTATAATAAAGTTACCGTAAATGTACCTAGCGAGCAGGAAACATTGCTTATTGTTAACACTGAGATTGGTATAAATGGGCACTTTAATGGGCCAATTGAGCTACTTAATGGCTCCAGGATGGTTTCTAATTTAGCTAGGAGCTTTACGGCATTTAATAGACAAGTTAACTTTCCAGACAGCCCTGAAGATTATATTGAAGTTTTTTATAACTGTACTATTTTTAATCAGCCACTTGTACTACCTGCAAGTAAAAAGCGCCTTATAAGGTCTCTTGTAAATAATTGCAATGCATTTAATAGCCCTATTACATTCTTATTTGATAGAGCTGACGAAATTAGCTCCTTGGTAGTTTATTGCAATAATTTTAATCAGCCTATCAGCTTCCCAAATAACATTGATTACATGTATAATGTCTTTTATCATTGCGATAGTTTTAATCAGCCCCTTACTATACCAATACTTGTTAAGAGTATTAGTAATGTCGTGCATTCATGTAATAATTTTAATTCACCTATAACATTTCCTAGGCAAATGCGGAAAAGCACTGGTACACTGGTAAGTTATTGTGCTAATTTTAACCAGCCAATTACTCTATACTTAAATAGTAGCGGATCAGCTGGTCGTCCTGTTTATCTGTGCAACAATTTTAATAGTCCAATAACTGTCTATGGCGGTCAGAACTTTTCATATATGTATGCTAACTTGTACAATTATAATCAACCTGCTGTAATACCAAGTGCTGGTATAGGGCTTAATGGTATGTATATGAACTGCTTTAATCTCAATAGAAAGGTTATAACACCTCCTGAGATTTCTAGAGCATACTTTACTTCTTCAAATATAACTACTGACTCAATGTTTTATGGCTGTAGAAACTTAAATCAGCCTATAATACTGCCAAATGGCTCGGCGCAATGGTCTCAGGCCTTTTGTAATTGCAATAATTTAGCTTGTCCAATTGTATTTCCAAATGCATTTTTTACTAATAAGGATGGGTATGTGCTTACTGCATCATTTCAGTATGCACTACGTAACTGTAATGCTCTTACAAAAGTTTATTTTCCATCAATACCAAATACAGCTTCGCCTAATTTTAATGGCGTTGTAAGATACAATAATAGCGTGCACTTAACGTTATATATGCCTGCAGAGTACATATCAACTGTTGAGAATTATCCATTTATTGGTAATAAGTATGGCTATGGCGTAACTTATGCGTTTACCGATCATACTAATACAGATCGTAATGTTACAATTAAAGCAGCTAATCGTAACTTTTACAATGTGCTAGATCAGGCTAGTGTTCAGTTTAACAATGTTTGGTTCGAAACAGCTGGTACATCCCTATCTAAACGACATTTTTATAACTACGCCGTTACACCGCAAGCTATTGACAATGGTTATCTGTATCTGTCAGATAATATTTATAGCAATGATTATAACCACATTACAGATATTGGTGATATAAATGTTAGGGCTGTTTTACCAAGCAATGGTCTGTAGATACTGATAACACCATGCTAAACATATACAATCTAAGTCGGAGGATCTAATGGCAAATTATGTTTCACTTGAGCAGCTATGTGCTGATGTATCAAATGCTACATTAGTTTATAACGAAGAAACTGATCCTAATCAGCCAGCTTCTGTCAGAAGAACTATGAATATTCCATTTTGGTGGAATGACGATGCACCATCTAGTCGTACGTTTATAATAAATAAAGATTTTTGGACTTTTGATGAATACGACTACAATAAGGTATACTTTTCTTCACTTACCGGAACTTACTGTTGGTTGGCTGCTATCTATGAAGAGACTGGGTATGTAGGCAAGTATCAGTATGTTCGTCATAGGATACATCTAAGAGAACGTACAAATGTAACAACTACTGGGCCAGGCGTTGTAGTTATTGATTTTATCTTTGTTTCTAATGGGTGCATATATATTAACCTTGCACAGGATGATTATCGGATTGGTTACTATGCAAAAGATATAGAGCTCTACTATACTGGTAGTGTACTTTCCAGGTATCGTTATGAATGGCAGACGGCAACATACCCAATAAGGCTAACTGCAGCGCCTACTACACCTGGCGTAATTGGCACTATGCAGTTATATGAAGGCTTTGATACTTTATCAGATGCAGTATATCTTATTTATAATCCTGATAACAATAAGACATATACGTATGATGGTACAAGATACATTGAAATAACTGAGCCATTAAGTGCTGCTGTATTTGAACAGTATGGCTTAACAGTGCTACCTGAGACTCTTCCAGATGTCTTTAAAGTATATGCATATTCTCCTACGAATCCTAGTTTGCCTAGTGTACCTATCGGTGGTGACAGAATTATACCGAGTGTTGCAAGTGCTGCAGTATGCCATATAACTGAGACTGACCCATATGGTTTTACGGCAGTGCATACAGATGGTGATGTTTATTATAGCCAAGATGGTGTTACATGGGATTCTGAGGATAGTGTTGTAGATCACTCAGATTATTACGTCAAGGTTGATAACTTTGAAAAGTTGCATAGTATAAGTGTTATAACGGAGGACACTTCTGCATGAGTATTGTAGCTTCATTTCCTCCATCACTAGAAGTAAAGACATTTGATAATGTGCATGATTATACTAGTGGTGAAAAGTGCATAGGGCTGTTTCTCGATAGGTACCTGTACCAGACTACGATAGCAATACCAATGTCATCGATACCTACAACTGGCCTGACTACATATAACTATTTCAATCATGGCATTGCTGATATTGACGTACCATTATTTATTCGTGATATTACGCTAAAGTCTGCTGGAACATCTTCTGCCTTTTCAAAATTGGCTTATACAATGCAAGCTAATTCATCAAATACATCACAATGGCACTTATATATTGAAAGATTTACAAAAACTCAACTTTGGATTAAGCGTGGTACTAGTGCCACTAATGAAGCAGATACACTATATGTTACAGTACAGTATTTTAAGAGAGGAGAGTAGCTATGACAATTGCTACAGAAGAGCATCAAATAGGCGAGTGGACTGATGGCAAGCCTTTATATGAAACTACTCTTACGTTGACTGCTACAGACATACCAACTATAGGTATGAATTCTATGAATTACGTAGAGCATGGCATTACTGATATAGATAATCCATTGGCATTTGAATGTCTATCATTGAAGAGTGATAGTGACCCTTACTCAAAAATGATTCTGCAAGAGAGCACATCACGCTCATATGTGCAAGATACCCAGTACCTTATAAACAGGTTTACTAGACAGTATGTACAGTTCAGGCGCGGCACCAATGCGACAACAGAAACTGACATTATATACCTTACGTTACGATACACTAAAACAACTGATACGCCATCGCCATCACATCACATTGATACTTCAGATGCTACAGCACTCGCAAATCAGATTCTTTATGGCGAAACAGCCTATGCTCGTGGGGCAAAGCTTACTGGTACAATGGTAAATAATGGTGCTGTGTCACAGACCATAAGTCCAGGATCTAGCTATCAGATACCTGAGGGATACCACAATGGAAATGGTGTAGTTACTGCCTCTGGTGGCGGAGGCGCAACTGGCGATGCCACGGCGCCAGATGTACTTGCTGGTAAGACCTTTTCAAATGCGCAAAGTACTGGCATAGAAGGTACAATGGTAAATAATGGTGCTGTTAGCCAGACAATCGCACCAGGCGGATCATATACAGTACCAGCTGGGTATCATAATGGAAGTGGCACTGTTAATGCTAGCATGGCACCCGGCAATGCCGCAGCAAGTGACGTATTGGCAGGCAAAACATTTTCAAACTCAACAGCTAATGAGGTTGTAGGTACGATGCAAAATAGGGGCGCCGTTACAGAGACCATAGCTGCTGGTAGTACTTATGTTATTCCTGAAGGGTACCATAATGGTAACGGATCTGTAACAGCTACTGGCGGTGGAGGCGCTACAGGTGATGCTACAGCAGCTGATGTTCTTGTAGGTAAGACTTTCTCAAATGCATCTGCAACAGGAGTTGCTGGAGCAATGCCAAATAACAACGCACAAGTATCTACAATAGATGATAAAGATGACGTTATAACAATAGCTCAGGGTTACCACGATGGACAGGGCACTGTTTCTATAGATAGCACTGAGAAAGCTAAGATTATACCTGGCAATATTAAGGAGGGCGTTAGTCTTTTAGGCGTAACTGGAACACATAGCGGAGGAGGTGGTTCAACAGTGGAGATTACACCAACACTACAATCTGGTACTAAGATAGCCGATTTTGAAATAGATGGCCAAACTGGTGAACTTTATGCACCAACTGATACAAACAAATATGTAACAGCGCTTACTTTTAAGAGTGACGGCAAGATGGAAGCTACAATGAGTGATGGCTCTAAAGTAACATCTGATAATGCCTATAGTATGACAATTCTTAAGTATGGCATATCAACGTGGGATGATTTCATAGAGGCATATACTGCACAGAGAATAGTATACTGTAGAGCATCGAGTAGCTCAAACCCTGCATCTGGTAGTCAGACTAGAATGGCATTTATGGCCTATGTAAATAATGAAGCAAATCCTACAGAGGTTGAATTCCAGTATTACCGCTCTGTATCAAGTCACTCAGATAGTCAGCAAGGTGATCAAGTGTATGTGTACAAGCTGAACAAGACAAAAGGGTGGTCTGTAATAGTTAGAAATACTTTTACAAAAATAGTGGCCGGTACTGGCCTGAAATCCTCTTGGAGTAACGGGGTGCTTACAATTTCACTTGCGTAACTATTGTTACAACAATTTAATATAAGGAGGTACTATATGAGAAGAGGTACAACAGCAACACACACAATTACACCAGGCATTGATTTAACGGCAGCACGAGTATACCTTACGTATATTCAGAATGGGGCGGTAGTGCTTGAGCGTACAAATGGTGACACTGGGTTTACGGTTGGAGCAGAATCAATCGTAAATGTAATTTCGCAGGCAGAGTCATTTTTGTTTGCTGCAAATGCTGCCGTTAAAGCGCAGCTTCGCTGGGTAACATCAGCTGGCGTCGCAGGAGCAAGCAATATCTTTAACTTTAATGTTGAGGATACGCTTAAGCAGGGCGAGATAACCTATGACAATGACTACAGTGTTTCTATTTCTGGTGAGTCAGAAGTTACAGAGGGATCTACCCTTACACTTACGGCATCTACTACTCCAGCAAATCAGCCACTCACCTGGACAAGTTCAGATGAGACTGTTGCGACTGTAGAGGATGGTGTAGTTACCGCCCTCGCTGCAGGCACAACAACAATCACTGCTGCGTTTACTGCTGATAGTAGCGTAAGCGATACCAAATCTGTTACTGTAAACGCTGCAACTTAAGGAGGTGGCTTATGACATTTGTTGAGTACGAAGTACCTAATATGTCCGTTAGCGAGTCTGATGGGGTTGTAGTAATGCATTTTGTAGAGGAGTAAAAATGGACGCACAACTCATGTTCACACCAGCAGATCTTATAACGTGTATATCAGCTATTGCTGCCTTTATTATTTCTATCAATGCGGCCGCTGTGGTAGTAATAAGTTGGCATAAGAAAATACACCAGCCTGAAGTACTTCAGAATGAAAAGATAAAGGCTCTTGAAGAACGTGTAAAATTACTTGAAGCTAGTCAGAATGGTGTAATTGCTGAACTTAATTCTATAAAAAATAGCTTTAAGGAAGCTGAAGCTGAAAGTAGAAAATTCCAGCGGATAATGGTCAAAGGCCTGCAGGCACTATCTGAGCATGCAATAGATGGTAATAACACTGAGCAACTATTGAAGGCAATAGACGCGCTAAATGACTACATGTTAGAAAAAATGTAATAGGGGGTTATCATATGTATTCAAGGCAGGCAGTGGTAGATCTTATAAAATCTTGGGAAGGTAAAAAGGAATCGGACGGATCTTTTAAGGATATTATTGATATCTACAATTCTTGCCCTGCTGCGCAGCTACCTCGCGGAATACGCATGAAGTATGACTGGGCTTGGTGTGCTTGCACCTGGAGTGCACTAGCCATCAAGCTCAGGTATACTAATATTATGCCAATAGAGATAAGTTGTGCATATCTTATAGAGCGCGCAAAGGCTATGCATATCTGGGTTGAACAGGATGGTTATGTGCCAAGCCCAGGCGACGCTGTATTATATGATTGGCAGGATAACAATGTAGGAGACAACACTGGAGTTCCTGACCATGTTGGTACAGTTGTTGAAGTGTATGAGAAGGCAGGGTACTTTGTAGTTATTGAGGGAAATCACAGTGATGCCGTTAAGAGGCGCACAGTAGCTATCAATGGGAAGTTTATACGCGGATTTATAACGCCAGTATATGACGACGATGTTCAGGCTATTGAACAGCCAAAGCCAAATAAAAGTATTGATACTGTGGCTCGTGAGGTTATATTAAATATTTGGGGCTCAGGAGAGCAACGCAGATATAGGTTAGAAAAGGCTGGCTATAACTATACTGCTATACAGACCAGAGTAAATGAGATACTGAATGGTAATGTGCCACAGGTTAGTTGCAATGCAACACCAGATCAGCCAACTAGTAGTAAGGTTACAGCCACAGAGAAGGCTACCGCATTTGATAAGAGTATAGCCGGAAAGTATACTACTACTTCGCCACTTTACCTACGTAATGGCGCTGGCACAAATAAGAAAGCTTTAGTAAAGATTCCTAGAAGCTACGCAATTGACTGCTATGGTTACTATAGTACTTTTAATGGAATACCATGGTATTACATTCAGGCTTCTATAGATGGTATATGCTACACTGGTTTTAGCTGTAGCAAGTACCTTACCCGCATATAAGGAGGTATTATATGACATTAACAATATTCGCTTCATTGTTCATGATAGGTTCTATAGCAGCAAGCCTTATCACTGAAGCTATTAAGAAAGCATTTGAAAATGCTGGCAAAGAATGCCCGCCTAATGCTGTAGCTATGATCGTTGCAGTTGCAGTCGGTTGTGCCGGTATGATTGCTGCATGTATTTTACTTGATATACCCTTCAATGTTGAAACTATTGTTTGCATAGTGCTAATGGTTGTTTCAATTTGGATTGGCGCTATGATTGGGTATGATAAAGTAAAACAACTGATTGAGCAAATCTACACTGGGTGACTACTAATTTATGTGTCACTAAGTGTTTAAGATTTGGTTGTTCCTTCCTTTTTAAGAGTGGTGCATATTGGCTGCTTAATATTCAGTCAGTATGTGCCACTTTTATATGTATATCTAAACGGATCCTTAGTTCGTTTCCGTATATTATGCTATATTTTCAGATGAATGCCGGCGCTATGTCTAACTGGAAGGCCGCAGTATCCGATATTCACCTTTTCATAATAGTCGGCACTGCGTCGCTGAGTTATAGCTAAAGAGGGTAGAATTATATATTATAATAAAGTATTATATAGGAATAACAGAAATATAGCTTTCACGATTAAATTCCCTTTTTCTTAATTGTATGTTATAATAAGTATATTGAGAAAGGAGAAATCATTATGAATAAACCTCAGCTAGATTATCTAAGATACTTGCGTAATAGAGCCATAGCGACGCGGAAGCGCTGTTTCAGAATAATCCGTGATAATAAGCAGCGAATAGTTAACATTGTAGTTATATCTGCGACAACAACATCTCTTATTTGTGGTATCAATAGCTACTGCAATCTACTGAATGATTATCACACCATGCAAATGTCAGAGCAAGCAAGAGTTGGTCATATAGCATATCTACAAACAGAGCTTGAAGAGACAAATATTGAATTAGACGCCGCAGCAAAGGAGCTTAAAACATACAAAGCACTTGTAGATAACCGTCCTGAATACTTTACTCCAAACAATTGGTATGTAAGTAGTGCTGAGGCACCACGTATTTTTTATGCGATACCTTTATCAGAAGAGCTACAGCGCTACACTTACACAATGTGCTGCTATTTTCAAATTCCTGAAATGTACACTTACTTACTTGCTATATTTTGGCAGGAAACACACTATACGGATGATCAGATCCATGAGAATGAAAATGGCACAACAGATTACGGCATAGCACAGATTAACAGTTCAAATCTTGAAATGCTAACAGATCAAATTGGTATCACTGATATAATGGATCCTGAGCAGAATATATGCAGTGCGTGCTATATCTTCGCAGCGTTGCTGACCTACTACGATGGCGATATACACAAGGCAATAATGGCTTATAATCTCGGCACTGGCAATGTTGCTAAGTTAGAGGCCCAAGGCATCTACTCAAGCGAATATACTGATTTAGTTTACGATAAGCTTGAGAGACTTAAAGCTGATCAGTATGAATAATAATAAAGTTTATATGTATATATATTTATATATTTATTGTATATAAAAAGAGCCAATTTCAAATTGAAACAGTAGTTTTTGAAACAGCAAAGATCTGTAGATCCACAGATCTAGAGGATTGATTTTCCTACTTTCTCAATTTTTCAACTTTCTTAACCATTTAACATTTTGGCACTAAAAGTCATCTTCAAAAACTTTTCTCAAACTTATAACTTTTAGCATTTATACGCAAAGTCCTCGTGATATGTCAAAAAGTTAAAAAGTTGAAAAGTTAAAAGGTTAAGAAAATGGCCACGCGGATTGGTTGCTATGGCTAATCAAATGGCTGTAGATTTTGGATTATGATCCAAATCACTTCCGTATGTATCCGTGAAGAAGGGGTATTTACTTTTGGTTAGATTTGGTTTATAATAATATTATCTTAAGTGATTAACTTAATGATACTAATTTTAAACTTTAAGGAGGAACAACACAATGGCAGTACAGAAGAAATTAAGAGTAACAGTAACAGTACCTGAGGGATTTGCACCTGGTGATCAGTTTATGGTCGAGGTTGATGTACCTACAGGCTCAGGAAGAGTGCACAACACTAAGCCTATTGAGGAGATGACAAAGGACGAGCTTAAGCGTGAGATCATCAATGCTAATAGCGTTCTTTACAAAGCCCAGAAGAGAGGTGCAGCTCAGGAGATTATCGATAAGAATCAGGCGCGCCTTGATGCAGCTAGGGAGCTTATGGCTCAGAAGTTCCCTGCTGAGGCAAAAGTTCAGAAGACTTCTGACGGAACATCAGTAAAGGTTATTGAGGTTGAAGGCCACGTACTCACAGCAGAGGATCTTGGCCAGACTGCTGAAGAAGCTGCAGAAGATACCAACGAAGAGACAGCAGCAGAGATCTAATTTATTTACAACGTTGTGCTTCTTCATCACGCGCCGACTAGTACTCAAATGAGTACTGTGATAATACATGTTGATTTAATTCAGCTAGTATTGCCACAACGTTAAAGCCCCATTTTAGCCGGTTAGATACTATTATAGCGTCTAGCCGGCTATAATACTATTATACTTTTAAAACAGGGGGTAAGTTTTTAAGAATGCAGAACAAGCTTAGATTCAGCGAATTATATATCGAGGTACTATGTGATCGCTTGGATATTGATACTCAACAGAAAGTAGCAAAATTTTATCCAGTTACAAATAATCGCACGAACACATCATTCCACCTATCACCTCGCCTTATACCAGAGGTGCTAAAAGAATTTAGAGGCATTGATGATACTAACATTGACTCTGTGCCACAGCAAATACAGGAGCTATACAAGGCTGAAATTACCGGTAGAGAGAACGTAAAAAGACTGCTAAGTGATGGGCCAAGCGAGAATCCTGTAGTTAACGAACACTTAACACTTGATGCACACCAGCAGCTCGGCAGAGAGATAGCGAAGTACAGAAACCGCTTCGCATTCTTTTATGACACCAGAACTGGCAAAACTCCAATGAGTCTTACAATTATACACGACGATCTACAAGTTAATCCAGATCATAAGTGGTTAATTGTTTGTCCGCTAATACTCATAGATAACGCTTGGATAGAGGACGCAAAGAAGTTCTTTCCAGATCTACAGATTATTAGCGTTCATGCAGCTACAAGAAAGGAAAGGTTGCATAGGCTTAACGAAGATGCATCAGTATATGTTACAAATACAGAGTCGTTTCATACGTATGCGCCAGCATTTGAAAGGCGTAATTTTTATGGCTGCTTTGTAGATGAATCTTCTAGTATGAAGAGTGCAAAGACTAAGACTAGCAAGAGCCTTGTTGAGTATGCACAAGAGGTTAAACGATTTTATCTGCTATCTGGTACACCAGCACCTAACGGTGAATGGGAATACTATATGCAGCTTAAGGCAATTGATCTATACGGTGTACAGCAAAGCTACTCAAGGTTTAAGGATCGTTACTTTACAAATGTATCTTACAATCCTCAGTATGAGAAGTTGGCAATTAGGCCGGATCGCGAAGATGAGCTTAAAGCCTTGATAAAGAACTATGCAATCTATGTCGACAAAGAAGATGTACTTGACACTCCAGGACGAACATTCCATGAGCTAGAGATTGAAATGCCTGAAGAGTTAAAGAAGCACTACAGGAAAATGAAAAACGATCTGTATGTTGAGATTGTAGATAGCGGAGCAGACATTACGGCGCCTTCAACAGCTGCTAAGCTCAATAAGCTGAATCAAATTTCGTCTGGCTTTATAATTGATACGAAGGCCAAAAGGGACAATGAGCTATTCGGCGATGAAAAGCCAACATGGTACCTACTAGATACATATAGGTTTGATTACCTGGATAAACTGCTAGAGTCACTTGGTGATGAGCAGGTACTTATATGGTGCAACTATCATATTGAATTTGATGAGATAAAGAAACGATTGGGAGACAGGTGCCGTTGTGTTTATGGCCAGACATCAATAGCTGAAAAGAATGAAGCTATACGCCTTTTCAAGGATGGAGCTATTCAGTACTTAATTGCTAACCCACAATCTGCAGATAAGGGTCTGACGCTTACGAATGCTCATATAGCTGTCTACTTCAGTCTAAACTGGAGCTATGAATATTACAAGCAAAGCACTGAGAGAATTTATGGAAGTAAACGTAGTCAGCCTAATCATTGCGACTACTATATATTGATCGCCAAGGGATCAATAGATAGAATACTATATAGCGAGGTGCTTCAGGGTAAGCAGAATGCTAGCTATCATATTCTAAACCATTTGAAAGGAGGCAAGGATGCTACTTAAGACTATACACGTTAATAATCCAAAGAATGTACTCGTGCAAATACCTGGGTGCATTTCTGCAACTTGGGGTCTTACAGCAGCTAGTACCTTGGAGATGCACTACGATGAAGAATCAAGTACCATTACCATCAGACCATATGTTCCACGACGAAGGGACACTGCTAAGTGAGTGTATCAAGTGGCTAGCACCACAGGAACGCGATGGTGTAAAAGTACTTAGGATCTGTGACAGATACCAGAAGGGCTACTCAGATTTATTTATCTGCGTCCATGGAGCATTTGTTATTGCAGAGCTTAAGGATGACACGGGTACACCAACACCGCACCAAATACAGTTTATACAGGAAATGCGGCGGTGTGGAGCAATTGGTGGCGTATGCAGGACAGTGCAGGATGTTGCCAAGTTAGTAGATTATGCTAAGAAGCACAGTCCAAGGCATAAGCTCAGCGATGATGAAAAACGTGTATACCTATGCGATCCAGATAAGAATGAAAGATGTACGCGTCGCGGCGACCCTACGTGGTGCGGCAGGGAATGCATATATACACTATACAGAAGCTATGCAAAAGAATAGGAGGAGTAATGACTAAGAAACGTGACAATCAAATAGACGTAATTGTACCGGCCTATAAAGCACACGGTACAATAGTACGCACGCTAAGTTCAATAGCAGAGCAAACAATTGTAGATGACCTACACGTGGTAATCGTGAATGACTGCTGCCCTGAAGGCGACTACTCATATTTTGTAAAGATGTTCGAAAAGTTTATGGACATCAGAGAGGTTACATTGCAAAATAATAGTGGGCCTGGCGTTGCAAGGCAAAAAG
>Ga0326514_10000175_pt1 | contig 40168 bp, 34 predicted proteins | sample 3_2548_0518_D_FD_203653 | JGI IMG/M metagenome (GOLD analysis project Ga0326514, IMG submission 203653) | Bovine rumen microbial communities from UC Davis, California, United States - 3_2548_0518 | ecosystem: Host-associated > Mammals > Digestive system > Stomach > Rumen | place: USA... | reverse complement strand
CTCACGGTGCCTGTCAGGGTGATGTTGTCCGGCGTGAGCTCCTTTCTGAAAAGCCCCTGCCGGATCGCCTCCGTGTTGCTGATCTGTACCGGCGTCTGCACGCCCTTTTTCAGGCGCTGCTTGGCGGCCTCGGTCTGCTCCGTCGGCGGCACTGGCTCCAGCGGCTCGGTGCTTTCCTCGGCTGCCTCGATGACTTCCTCTACGGTCTCGCCCTTGGTTGCACGCTCCGCTGCCCTGGGAACCATGCCTTTCAAATCCGGTCCCGCCTCGGCGCGGCTTGTGAAGTCGTTGGGGGCGAAACGCTCGCGCTTGGCAGGTGCCACGCGCTGCACGCCTGCCTGCTGCCGGATGTCTGGCGCTGCCTCCTCCTGGCTGGTGAGGTCATTCCCGCCGAAGCGCGCGCGGCTCGCGGGCTGCACTCTCTGCACGCCCGGTTGCTGACGCACGTCCTGGGCGTCCTCCGGTGCAGGCTCTACGGCCCGGAAAAAGTCCACTCCGGCGCTCCGCGTTTCCGGTGCTTTACTTGATTCAGTCGGCGCTTCGGCCTCCGCGCGTAGCTCGGAAATGGCTGATTTACTGGGTTTTCCTTTCTTGCCTGTCATTTGCTGCGCGTCGATTTCTGTGCCGTTGGCTCTCTGATAATTCTCCACGGCACCCTTGGCGATCTGATCCCACATCTTGACGATGCTGTCCAGATACGCGCCGTTCTCTTTCAGCGCCTGCGCCTCGCGAATGCTGCCGTTGAGCCCTCTGTAATACTGTTTCAGGCGAGCGGCAAACTCCCGCAACTTGCGCAGGATGGTTCTGAACACGTTCGGGTGCTCTTCTGCAAGCTGCTGAACAAGCGTGCTGTCCGGGAGAATGTCCATCATGGCGTCGGCCACAACCTCGCGGGACGCCTGCTCATAGGTCATCTGTCCGCTTTCGTCGAGCGCCTGCTTTTGCTCAATCATATCGTGGACGTTCTCGCCGCGCTGTTCTATAGTGTAGAACACAAATTCTCTGAATTCATTATACTGTCCCGCATTCCACTTTTCAATGAAATGTGTGAATTCGTGGGCAAATGTCCGCAGCATGGTATAGTTGCCCAGCCCGCTCACGTCCTTGGTGCTGAACAGACCGCTGTTGATATCCACATAGATGGTGTCGTCCTTCCACTGGAAACGCCCCTGTGCGGAGGGGAAGAGGCCTGTGTTGCTGTCGGCCTGCGAATTGTAAAGAACGATGTTGACGCCCGTGGTGTCCGCATAGCGGGTCAGCAGGCGATAGGCGGTGTTCTGGCTGTCGTTGAAGCTCCTGCGCAGGTCGGCAATGGTCACGCCCTCGCCGCGCACGGTGCCCCGCACACGGGCCTGATTGCCGCCGCTCTTCTGCTTCTGTGCCGTGGCAGTGTCGCGGGTGACGGCCTTGGTCTCCGCGTCCGTCTGCCCCAGCTGATAGGCCGCCTGTGCCTGCTGCGTGGTCAGGGCGGGGACGTTGGCTTCTGTCAGGTAATTAGCTGACACGCCGCTCTGCCCCATGTCATAGGCGGCACGGAAGCCCACTGCAAACTCGTTCACGTCCGCGTCCGGGGTCTTGTCGAAGATCTCGGTCACTTTCTCCGGGGAAGTAAACTCCCGGCTGAAGCTCTCGATGCTGTCATATTCCGGGGCGCTGCGCCGTGAGGCGGTCGTGGTCTCAGCGGTTGCCGCATTCCCGCCCTTCTGTGCGCCGATCTGCCATGCGTGCTGGAACTGCTCGCGGGTCAGATTGTCGCTCTGTGTGGAGTTTTCAACCGCCTGCTCGTAGGTCAGGCCCATTTCGCCCAGCCGGAAAGCCTCCTGGATGCCGTGCGCGTAGGTCTGCGGGTCGGCGTCTCCAATTTCCAGCCCGTCCATCAGAACGCGCTGCGCCGCCTCGGGCACGTCCATGTTGCTGATAACCTGCTGGACGTACTGCACGCCGGTCTCCTGCGCCGTGGGCATAGGCTGCTGCACGGTGCTTGTTGCGTCATCTGCTGCGTTCGCTGTGCGGTTGGTAGCAGCGCTTATTCCAGCCTGCCCGCCGCCGAGCAAAGCGCCAACAACACCGCCGCCAACAGCTTCCTGCGCTGCGGTGTACGGGTTAAAGGTCGCTTTTGTGTCCGTCGGGTCAAGAGAGAACATATCACCAACGCTGTCGCCCCGCGCGCCTTGCATAAGGCCGCGTTCCATCATGCCCTGGATGACTTCTTCCTTTGCTTCACCAAGCACCGCATCCTTGAACCATTCTACAACAGCATTTTTCCCGCCCTGCTCTTGCAGACGCATAGGAAGGTTCTGAATGCCGCCAAGCGTTTCATCTGCGCCGCCGATTTCTATCATGGCATTGAAGAAGCCGTTAACAAGACCGTAAAGGCCTGCGTCCTCCGCGCTCATGCCCTCTTCCAGTGCGCTTTCGTAGCCGTCGCCAGCTACCTGCAGATAGGAAGTCCAGAACTGGGGGTTTTTGAAGAGCTTCGTCAGTCCCTCCCGCGCCATCATACTGATAGCGCTCAGCCCTTTGGCACTTTGCAGCCCGGAGAAATAGGACAGCCCTTCGGTGGTCGCAGCTCCCGCTTGCGCTGCCTGTGCAGGAGCAAGAAGTATCGCTTCGATTGCCATCGGAATTGCGGCCACAGTGGACGTGCCAAACTGATCGACAATCTGCGCGGCTCTGCTGCTGTTGGCGTTTGCCTGATATTTCTGCTCGGCGGCTTTCTGGCCCGCCATCGCGTCGTCATAGGCCCACTGGATAAGGTTCCTGCCGCCGACATAATCCAGGTTTACGCCGGGAATCAGGTTCAGTGCATCTATGGCGCCGTTGACGCTTTCTGTGCCGAGAACGTGAAGATCCTCTGCAAGATCGCCGAACAGGAATTTCACGGTTTTCCAGTTGAGGGCGTTCCATTGATTGGCGCCTTTCGAGACACTGCCCTTGACGATATCCCACCAGTTTGTTTTCTCGCCGGTGACCTGCGTGCGGTCTACACCGAGAAGTCGGTCGACGACCACATCGGCGGTGCTCATATCCTCCGGTTTGTAAACGCTTCCTGCGCTCTTGCCTGGCTGCTGACGCTGCTGCACAGCTTGCTCTCGCGTCGGGTATCCGGCCTGTGTCAGATAATCATCATAGCTCGTGCCGCTTTCCCTCGCCTGCCTGAACTGATCAAAGGTGAGCGTGCCGGAGTTGTTCATGCTCTCCTGATAGCGCGTGCTGCCGCCAGAAACAGGCTGCTGCACAGCAGCAGGCGCAGATACCTGCTGCTGTTTCTGCTGCTGCGCAGCGGATTCCTCGCGCTGCTTCTTGAATTCATCAAAGCTCAGTGTTTTCATACTCTGCTCCTATATCTGTTCCGACGTCAGTTAAGCTTAACCTTTCTCTTTGCCGTGCTCCCTCGGTCAAGCTTGTTCGCCGTGAAAGGAATGACGTTCTGATTGGCGCTCGCGCTCGGAATCGTCAGGCCGTACGCGCGTGCGAAGGACTGTACAATCTGGCTGCCCGGCTGATAGCCCTGCGAAAGCAAATATTCAAGGTACGCTTGCTCGTCAGACTTGCCGCTTCCGGTTCCTGCGCTGCTGCCGGAACCGCTTGTGCCGCCGGATTTACCGCCGCCCATGTACTTATCATAGGCCGCCTGGGTCTTCGGTCCCCAAACGCCGTCAACGGTGAGACCGGCGCCCATGGCGTTAAGCTGCTTCTGGACCTCGGCAGTCTGCGAGCTGTAGGAACCGCCGCCTCCGCCGGAGCGCCCACCGCCTCCGCCGCCAGAGCCGGAAGAGCCGGAAACCTGCGGTGTAATCGTGCGCTGGTACTCGGTCTGCAGCGCGTTCGCTGCCTCTCTGGTAAGGCCGGCCGCCTGCAGTTCCGCGTCCGTTGGTGTGTAGCCGCTGGCCTTGATCAGCGCCACAAGGTTTGCGTAGGCCTGCTGCTGGCGTGAGAAGGCGGTCTTCTCCTGATCCTGACGCCGGTTATACTCGACCTCTTCCTGCTGCCGCGCCACTTCCTGCTGATAGTTCCAGTCTGACAGCGCGTCGCGGTACCGGCTGTACTCGGTGTCGCGCATGTCTCCGATAAGCCCGTACTGCTTCAGAAGGTCGTCGCCCTTGTCGCGGTACATGTCATAGGCCATGCCGTACAGCTCGGGGATGACCGCGCCCATGTCCTTCAAATAGGCGTCGTATGCCTGCTGCCCTACCTGCTGCCCGTAGGTGCTGCCATAGCCGCCGGTGAGCGCCGCAGCCTGTCCCATGGTGTCCTTCATAGCCAGCTTGCCGCCTTGAACATACTGATCCTTGTACGCCTGGTACATCGGATCTGCGTTCACGTCGTAACTGAACGGCTCCCGGTTGCTGATCCTGTCGTAGATATCCTGAAGCTGCCTGTCAAAGGTGCCGGCATAGCTCGGCTGCTGCTGAGTGCCGGCCGCCGCCTGTGAAACGGCAGCATCCATGACGGCCTGCGGGATCTGCTCATACTCGTTATCGTTTTTTGCCATCGTAATAACCTCCTCGCATTACGTATTGCTTGTCCATCCGGACCACGAATATCCGTTGTACAGGTTTGTCCAGATTCTGCCCTGGACAGGCATAAACTCAACGATATAGACCATCTGAATCCACCTGTTGAGCCAAAGCACGCCGCGGAGGCCTACAAAAGCTGTATTGGCGACATCAGGAGGGTAATTGGACCATTCTTCAAAACTGTTAGACATACTGAAGAACACGTCTGCATTCTCCTCAGAGACGCGGTTGTCTCTGTTGACGCTCAGGAAGTCCTTACCGAAGGATGCGCCCTCCCTGTCATTGTCTTCAAGCGGGATATGAAATGCCTGTGCCGGAATGCCGCCGATCAGGAAGTCGCCGCTCGCCGGCAGTTCCACCGAGCTGCCCGACGTCCGCTGCGGAGTGGTTCCGACGCCGAGAGTCGTGCCTCTGCTGTTGCGGCGGATAACAACATTGCGCGTCACGCTGTCCAGCGTGAAGTTTTTGGTGATTGGGTCAGATACCTTGTCCTGAATGGTGAATATCAGTGTGTATCTTGATGTCGGGTTCAACGAGCCGCCCTGTATGGCGCTCTGCACGTCGGAACTCAGGTCGACCGCGGCACCGCCGCTGATCTGTACCTTGAACTGCAAAAGAGCGTTCCCGCTCAGGGATGTATAATATGTGGCTGTCGCTCCGGCCCTCCAGTATGCGCCGCCGCTCTGTTCCGATCCGCTGCTGTCGCAGCGATATGTCTGCCAGAAATTGATGTTGGCGGTCGGTTTTGAATACTGCACCACTGTCACCTGCGACGAAGCGGCCGCGCCGGAGAGCCCGCGTTGGTCTGTGGCTGTTACCGTGAGCGCCGTGTCTACAGTGAGTGCTGCGGTCGTGCCTTCGTATTTCCCCGTGCTGCTGTTGTAGCTCATGGTGACGGCAGCCCCGCCGGGATAGGTGATCTTGACCGCAGAAATCGCCGCATTTGAGCCGGGCGCTGCACTCGCCGTAACCTTGCATTTGCTGATGTTTGCAATATACGTCGTCGGGAAATACGTGGCAGCATTCCCGCTCTGAACGATCTCGGTCGTGATGTTGGAAACGGTCGGCAGCATATCGCTGCCCGCTGTCACCGTAAATGTCTCATACAGACTGCTGTCCTGGTCAACACGCACCGATACACTGAAGCTTGATACAGCGGTAAGTCCCGCCGTCGTGAACCACGATTTTGGCACCTGAAATGTCATAGTGCCGCTGTTTGTCATCGAATAAAAAAGCTGCGTGTTCCCGTAGTACACACGCACGGTCAGGCTTCGGCCGGCGCCGTTGCCGATAGTGATGGTCTGATTGCTTCCAGTGGTCACGTTGCTGCTCGCCACGCTCAGGCTCAGTGTGGCCGCACTGAAATTGCCGCTGACGCTCGCGCTGTCGCTGTGCTGATAGTCGGAGGGAGAGCCGGACATGGTATCGCTGAACCAAAAATACAGCGTCCCGCTGCTTCGAATATCAATGCCTGTAAAAGTGAAAGTCGGGCTCATGCCGTCATAACCAAAGCTTTCCGTCCTGGTCACTTTGGCTGTGTACCCGGAAGGTGGTGAGCTGCTGCCCGTCGGATCAAAGGTGTAAAGATAGCAGTCAAGTGTGCGCGTCCCTGTCGGTCCGTTCGAGGAAAACCGCGTTGTGACAGAGCATCCCGTCAGCCTTTGGTCATCCGTCAGGTTCAGCGACGCGGAATATACCACGTAAAATCCGACCGCGCTGTCGTTGTAATCATAGCCTGAGAGCGTACGCCAGCCCTTCCAGCCTTCCGAGGACCCTCGGCGTGGATTCTTTTGATTCAGTGTCAGTGAACTCATGGCTTAGCTCCCCACATACAGAAATTCAATCTCGCTGCCGTCGTTGCTGCTCTTGATCTGCCAGGAGCTTCCGATCTGCAGCAGTTGTTCAATCAGAACGTTCGCCACGTGCAGCATGCCATCCTGCGAGTTGTACCAGCCCTTTTTATAGCCGTCAATCCAGAACTGCCATCCCACGGACGTATACAGGCCGAAAGTCTGGCCGCTGTTCATGTAGTAGTATGTATGGCCGTCGCCGGGGTTTCTCGCGTCAGACGGCCCGCACTCGCCCGCAAATTTCAGGTCTTGCGCTATGGCAATGCCGGTCACGTATTCGCCGGTCTCCGGATCTTCCACAATGCCGCGCCGGATTTCGCCGTTGATGCTCGTGTAGTAGCTCTGCAGCAGGCCGATGCTGTCCTGCACGCTGTCGATGCTGCTGCCGTAATCATAGCTCTCCACGACGCCCTTGGCCGTGGTTTCGATCATGCTCGTCACGTTTTCCTGGAATGTACCGAACTCCGAGCGGGCGAGGTACATGCTGTCGTAGACCTCGGTTTTGCTGTCCACATAGCTCATGACAGCGTTATCGCCAGCGGTAATGTCATCCGCATTTTCGTCGATTTTCCGCTGAAGGTTGTTTGCGCTCTTAATAATCAGGTCGCGCAGCTCCAGCGCGTTCTTTCGCACAGCGGCAATGTCCCTGTCGTTGGTGCCGCCAGGTCTGAGCACCTGCTGACCATTCTTCTGATAAGAGATCGATACGTTTGTATTATCTGCGGCCACGCCCGCGCCGGCCACATCGCCGAGACTTTGTGCCATGCGAAACAGGTAATCACGGAGATTTTCCATGTCTTTCCTGCTTTGACCGGTCAAAATCGGCGGTTTTTCAGTGAAGGAAAAGGGCACCTATACGTCACTCCCTTTTTCGAGAATTCGGGCAATTGAATACATGCGGATGTTGCCATGACCGACGAGTCTGAGCCGCAGATGGTCGCAGCGACGCGGCCGCACTGGGATGGTCACTGTGCCGGTGTTGTATAGGTGAAAATCACCCACACGGTCAAACACGCCCGAGCTGTCGTACTCAATGAACATCTCAAAACTGCTCTTCGGCTCCATGTTCACGCGAATATTGAAGCGCGACAGATACTTCTTATCCGGATATTCATAGGTCAGCAGGCCAGTAGTACACGACCACTCATAATCCCCCTCACGTGTGCCCTCTGTTCCGTTGATGGCCGTGATCCCGTTCTCAACCAGCGCGTAAAGCTCGTCTCCTACCTGCGCGAAGCACTCGACGTGCGTCTCATCCTCGTGCATCCAGAGGCCTTTCCCGACGTCGAACACAAACAGGTGCCATGCGTTGTAGACGTCCTGCATTGAGATATAATACCGCTGCCCGAAAACGCCAGCCACGGCCTTGTAATATCGCTCCTCGCCAAGCGCCTGCGCCACATCGGCAGGCATACCGCCCTGATAGGCTACGACACCCGTGCGGCTTTTGTAGTACAAGGTTTCGTTGACAATGGCAAGGCTCTTGTGACTGCCCTGCTGCACGCCCCGAGCGGGAATATCGCCGATCTGGTGCGCGCCCACGGAGGAGACGGATATCGGATGAATAACGTTTTCCTTGAAGAAGGTCGGCGTGCCCAGGTAGTTGATGCAGCCTGTCCATGGGCCGTCTGAGCCACGGGAGGCCCGCCAGCTGTCCGTACTGACGCCTAAATACTGCTCCCAGTTGCGGAAGTCGCCCAGGGCGCAGCAGTATACCTCGTTGATATTCTGCGTGCCGTCGTTGCCGTAGAAGCAGCCCCACAGCCGATTTTGCGCCTCGCATACATAATCCATGTCCGGCACGGTCCTGCCAATGTTGAAGCTCGCTTCGGTCTGCGTGTACTGCGTCTCCCGAATGCCGATCAGCACGATATAGTCATAACTCGTTATCTGGTCGCCGCCCACGGCATAAATGATCTTGCTGCCGTTCAGGTCGTCGAAGTACGCGCCGGAGATATTAACGCCGTCGTACTCCTTGAAGGCGGCGGAGAGCTGCCCCATGGTCTGGAAGTCGAGGCGGGTGTAGACCGTCTCTACGATCGTCCAGGTATCGGTGTACGTGCTGTACTCCCGTACGCTGTTGTCGGTCGTGTCAATCCAGATCGCGCCGTTGGCGGGGGCCTGCGGCGCACTCGCGCTTTTTGTTACGTCTGTGTAGTATGTCCCATCCTGATGGCACATGGTATAGGTTACTGATCCGCTGTATGTCCAGCTCGCGCCCATGTCGCCGAAGTCTGTAAGATCCTGCGTGTTGATGTATTTCTTGTCCGGGAAGATGCAGATATACGCGCCCATGCTGACAAGCTGCGTCTCCCGCTGGGTTTGCAGACCTGTCAACCCGGTTTCGTAACCGTTGGCATAAAGGGTGCCATTGTCTACCCAGTACAGGGCATCCTTGGCAATGATCGCCTGCAGCCTGGTAAATGACCGGTCGAGCCGTCCTCGCTGCAGCCTGTTGGCGAGCATCGGGTAATACTGCGTTGTCAGGTTCCAGGTATCGTAGAACTCCCCGTCCCGGATGCGAAGATTGTGGTTATACCCCGCGAATGTGTCAACAAGCTGCTGTGACGTGGCTTTCTGGTTCAGTTTGGGATAGTAGGCCATAGCGTAGTACCTCAGTAATATGTCTTCTTTGTGCCAATCGGCATATGACTTTGATTGTAGGCATTGCGGAATGAGCTGTAAACGGATTCAAACATAGCGTTTGAGGCGTTGAAATTCTCAAACTCTCGGTTGTTGAAGTCTATCTGCGCCGACAGCCAGTGAATGTACATCTCGTCCCAGGGCTCGCCGACAAGGAGCTGCTTGTCCATGTCATCGTCAGTGTAACCTTTGAAGGCTTCCCGCGGCTCCTCCTGCTCGTGTGTGTCTATCTGCTCCATCTGGACCTTCATGTCCAGGCGCGAAAGCCACTTGATTTTTTCATTTGGGCCGTACAGGTTTGGCTTGAGCTTATCTATTTCCTCGATAGCTTCAAATATTTTCATGTGCGTTACTCCTGTTTTGAAAAAAGGGAGCGTGTGCGACGCTCCCTGTCTGCTTATTTCTGCACCTTCTGCTGATACTCGATCGCTTCGAGGATCGCACTCTCAGAGTTGTTGAGAACTTCGACGACGCACTCGGGCACCTGCACGGTTACGCCGCGCTTAATGAGCCACGTCCTGGTGTTCACGCGCACGAACACGTCTTTCTGGTTCTCGCGGGTGAGCGGCAGCCGGATGCTTACCAGCTTTTCGCCCTGGTCGTTGGTCGCGGCCTCTTCGGCCTGCTTTTTGGTTTCTGCCATGATCGTAACCTCCAAATCAAAATCAGAAGGAGAGGGGAGGCGTCCCCTCTCCCCGGTTGCTTAGTTGGCCGCCGCGTTCGCGGAGAAGCGCTTGGAGCAGCTTTCCACACGAATCAGGTAGGTCGGGACAAGGATCTCAGCAGTCTTCAGGGCTTTCCAGCCCACAGAGCTGCGCTGATCCAGCGGGTCGGCAGTTCCCGCGCTGCCCTTCTGCTTTACGATGGTCTGCAGGCCGCCGCCTTCGACCTCGGTGGTGCCGTAGGCGCCGTCGCCCATGAACAGCGTGGCGAACACGGAAAGACCGGACGGGCAGCCGGTACCGCGCCAGATCTTCGCCTCGGTGGTCTGCACGAAGCGGACGCCGGCGATCTTGCCGATCTCGCCCTCGTACAGGTTGTCGGTGTCGACGTACTTGTGCGGGGCGCGCCAGTCGGGATCGCGCATGATGTCGTACGCAACATAGGGGTGAATGATGGCGACATAGTCGCCGTCGATGGTGGGCGCGTTCTGCGCACGCAGCTCGGCGACAACCTGCTCCACCAGATCGACGGTCAGCATGGCGGTCGCGTCGAGTGCCGCACGGGAAGTGACGGCAGTCTCCGCGCCGGTGGAGGCGTCGATCTTCGGGGCGTACATGACGTTGGTCCCGGCAACCAGCACGTTTCTGGTCACGGTATCGAGCGTCAGGCCGGCCTGGCGGCCGAGAAGCTTGGTCGCCTCAAGCACGGTGTTGTCGATGGCGGTCAGCTCCAGCACATCGGACTGCGTGATGTAGTCGCCGTACTGCGCGACTTCGGCCTCGACGGTCGTCACGTCCAGGCTGTTGCCCTGGGGGGTAACGCCCTCGGTCAGCGGCGTCAGCGCCTTCTGGAGCGGGGTGAACGCGCGGAACTCGATCTTCTTACCGCCGTTGCGGGGAATCGGCCTCTTCTGGCCGAACTGGTCGTGTACGAGCTGCGCCTGCGCGTAGTCGATGAGGCGCATATCGTAGAACGTCTTCATTTCCGGGGACAGGTCGTTCCCGGTGGTGTCCAGCAGCGTGGTCTGCACCGCAAAGTGCTGGATGAAGCTGCGGACAAGGGTAAACATTTTCTTCACGGTTATTCTCCTTCTCACATGATGGGCGCAAGGAGAATATCAGCGGTTAAAACCGGATCTTCTCTCCTCGCGCGACTCTCCGGGCGATTTCCTCCCGGTCTGCACGGGTGAGCTGTGACACATCGCTCTTGACGCTTACGCCGCCTGCGCCTGCCATTGCGCCCTCGGCCGGCCGTCGCTGGCCCGCACGTACAGCGTTCGCCACTTTTTCGGTGACTTTCTGTGCCGTGAAGTGCATGGCGGCGGGGATGATCTCATCCTTGTGCACGACCTCATAGGCAGTCTGGACGGGCACATTCGATTGAAGGAGCTGCCGGAACTGAGCGTTCTGAAGCTCGGTCGAAAGGTCAAAGCTGGGATAGACGCTCTTCAGCTGGTCGGCCTGCTGCATCCACGCGGCAAGTGTTGCATTGGCCTGCGCCTCATTCTGCCTGGCGTCGAGCTCTGCCTTTAGATTGGCGTTTTCACGCTGCATCTTTCGGATCGACTTCACCTGCTCAACGGTGAGCCCCTTCTCGAGAGCTTCATCCTCATAGAAGGACTCGTCTTCCTCGATGGCCTTGCGGATAGCGCTGATATCGTCGGCCTTCACGCCGTACTTCCCGGCCAGAAGGTCGAAAACGGGGGCAATGGCGTTGTACTTCTGCACGATCGCCTCGTTGCCCTTCAGGCGCTGCCGGATTGTATCCTGCACTCGCGCGTCATAGAGGTCCTTGTACTCTCCCTTGATGAGCTCCTCGAATTTGGCTGTGCGCTCGTCGGTGTTGATCTGCTCCGCGGCGGCCGGAGCGCTGTCCTGCTTGCCATACTGCACGTTGGCAAGGGGATTGCCTTTTACGCCCTGCTGCGGCTGGGCGGGTGCCGCTGCTGCTGTCTGCCCTGCTGCGGACGCGCCTGCGCCCGCGTCCCCGCCTGCTCCGGTGCCACCACCAGCGCCGCCGGCGCCTTCGCCGAAGTGCTGAATGTCAAAGAGACGGGAAAAGAAAAGTTTGCGCATAAATGCCTCCTGCCCGTCAGAGTGGGCGAAGCTCGTAACCTGTCCGTCAGAGTGGACGACGCTCTTTATTTTGAATCGCCCTTCATGGACGTTTCAAACGGTATCAGTGCGGCATGGTCGGGGTATGCCTCTGAGAGAAGCCGGAAGCCCGTCTGTGCCACATAGAAGGTGTGTAAGGCCTCGCCGAAGTGTGCTTTCTTCGGCACGCACGAGACGACGACGCGCCCCGGCGTATCTACCTGGATAACAGGGGGCTGTTCCAGCTTTCCCTCGTCATCCATGTTCTTGATGACCTGGGCAATGCCAAAAGCGTACATGCTCGCCCCGGCACACACAACATCAAAGCCTTTCGGCCCGGCCCCTGCGTGCCCTGAGACGCGCATGGAAAGCTCTCGGCGCTCCGGCGTCAGCTTGAATTTAACTCTTACCATGTCCGTTTACCTCGGTGCGGTGGACTGTGCTGCCCTTGTGCGGGCGTTCTTGGTGACGTTGCTCTCCCCGGATGCTTCGCCGCCGAGAGCGTCAAGCCCCTGTGCGGCCTGTTTGCCTGGGAGGGCGCTTCCGGGTGCTGTGCCCATCTGCATGCCGAGCTGCGCCTGTACGGCCGGCGCGAGCTGCGAGCCGGTGGCCTGATCAAGCATGACGGCCATCTTCATGGCGATTTCCTGTGCCATCATAAGCCGCTGGAAGAGCATTCCATTCATCTGGACCTTCTGCATGACAAAATCCTTCCGGTCGAAGTCCATCATGTCGAGGGCGGCGAGCGCCGCGTCCGCGTTCTCCGGGGCAAAGAAACCGCCGGTGTAGAACTGAAGGGCCAGCTCGTTCTGTGCCATCTTTGTATAGGGGCTCTGTTTCTCCGCGGTGACCTCGATGTCGAAGAGCGGGAGCCGATAGCCAACCTCTACGCCCATTTCCATGGGCACGCCGTTGACCATCTGGCCCTGCGGCTGCGGGAGAATGCCGGCGTTCGAGTATGAGACAAACTGTTCCGTGCCGTTCTGCCCGAGAATGCGGAAATACCGCGGGATGTCGTAGAACTGACGGATCAGCTCAATGCAGATCAGCATCACCTTGCGGAAGGCCCGATAGCTGCCCTTGTTGTTGTCGCGGCTCAGGCGGTTTCCAGCCTCCTGCATGGCCGCAATGGCAGAGGCAGCCGTTACGCCGCCGGTGGTGCCGCCGGTCGTCACGTCGCGGTTGCCGGTCGTCTCCTTGAGCTCAGTCACTTTGTTTGCAAGGATTGTAATAAAGGCCTGGTTCAGCGGATTCGTCGGCACGGGCATGATGCTGTCTGTTCCGAGATTGCCGTCCACGTGGATGAAATCTTTCGTCACGTCGGCGAATTCTCGCTCATTCACCCCTCCGTCCGCGCGGATGAAGTGTCGCGGGCGGGCATTGAACAGCATGTTCTGGAGAACAGCCTGGTCGCCGCGGTCGATGTACTCCTGTGCACTCTTGCCGATATCGATATAGCCAAAGCCCGTAGGCGTGCCCTTGCAGCGCATCAGCCGGTCGAACACAAAGGGATAGAGACCGTGATCGTACCAGCCGCGGTCGGCGTACTCCGGATCGTTCTCCGTGGCAAACAGCGGCTCGTCCTGCCCGGCCACAAACTTGCAGTAATGCAGCACGGTCTTTCCGTCCGCGCCGCGCTTTTTGTAGTACCAGTCCACAACGGCGCTCTTCTCGTTGGTGTCAACGGTGTCGTCATAGATGTACCTGGTGATGTCAATGGTCGGATTGGAAAGGCGGTTTTTCAGCTGCGGATAGTCGCGCTCCAAGATGTCGTTGTCCTGGAGCGTCACAAAGAATACGTTCCGGCTCTGCTGTATATCCGTGATGCCGGATTCCCAGAAGAGATTGATCAGATCCACGCAGGCAATGTCGATATCGCCGAGCCCGTTGTTCTTGCTGGCGTCCCAGAAGACGCCGTACACGCCGGTACCGGACTCAATTTTGTCGTCCAGCACCTGCGAATAGGTGTCCTCAAACTCGCACTGATCGAGGACCACGGGCAGAATGGACGACAGCATTTTCGCCTCCTGCTTGTCGCCTTCCTCGCGCGGCAGGATGTTAGCAGCAGGGAAGTTGTCCATGGCGTCGGCGTGCTTGTTGGCTATGCTGTTCAGCAACCATGCGCTCGTAGGCTCCACCTGCTCGTACTGGCCCTTCTCCCTGCGGGTCTGCCTCATGCATTCCCACTGACGGAGCTTGTACCACTGCTGATTCTCGATCAGGCGCCGTTCCAGGTTGGCCTTGCCCTCCTTGTATTTCAGCAGTGTCTGATAGGCCTCGTTGATCTCGTACTTGCCAATGGGCAGGCGCTGAAACGGTTCGATGTTGCCAGGATGTGCGGGATTGTAGTCCACCGCGCTCATATCAAGGCTCTGTGCAACAGCCACATTCCCGGCGCTATTGCTGTCGAAGCTGTCACCGGCAAGCGCCGCACCGTCGCGGGCGAGCTGCCTGGCATAATCCCTGTTAATTGGCATTGTCGATGATCTCCATTCTGTGTATTGTCGGCGCCGGCATGACATCCTCTTCCGCAATGTCGAGATACTGATACATGCCGCTCTGCCTGTATTTGCTCGGTGCCGGTGCAGCCTTCGGCTTGATCGGCCTTGACATGAGGAAGTATCTCGTCTCGTCGGCCACGTGGTCCTCACCGTCCGTGTCCAGATCTTCAGCCACGTACTTGTCGTACTGCAAGAGGGGAATGGTGCGTATAAACGCCTTGCAGTTGGAAAAGACGTACATCGAAGGGAATCCGTTCTCGTCGAACTGAAAACGGTAATGGATCTGCATCCATCCGGGAATCCGCTTGTGATCGCCCTTGTCGAAGTACACACCGCACTTGGCCGCTGTTTCTGCGATACTCTCGCCGTACTGCGCATCCCATATAGCCGGGTCTGCAATGCCGTGGATGGTCTTGCCGCGCAGCCACGGGTGTTCTCGCTCGGTGCGGGCTATTTGAGCGAACAGCGTCGGAGCGTTCAGCTTCAATCCTTCGTTCGGCGTTTCGGTGCAGCCGTACATTTCGAGGATCCGATAGACGACGCCGTCGTAGTCCACGGCCCACCAGCCGACACTGAACGGCCTGCGATATCCCCAGTCGAAGCTGCGATAGATCTTCCACTGTGCCGGGATGGCGAACGGCTCGATCACGTGTGTCCACCGGCGCGAGTGTAGCAGCTCCTCCTTACTCTCGGTGCAGCCCGCCGCCTCGGCCATGACCATGTCCGGCTCATTGCGGAAGTCCTCAAAGAATTGCCCCTCGAATATATCCCAGCGGCCGTACAGCCACGCCTCGCGGCGTTTTGGCGGTAGGGCCATGAGTTGGTCAAGATATTCCGGCTGTTCCTTCATAAGGGCTTTGTTGTCCGTCACAAGCGATTGGATGAAGGTGTACTCCTCCGGCTTTTCGGTGTCCTTGAAGTGGCGGTCGATGAACAGCCGCTTCACCCAGCCGTGGCCTTCGCCGCCGGGGTTGCAGGTGAGATAGATCCTCTTCGGAAACTGGTTGACGCCGCGGACGCAGGCTTTCAGAATGTCCCAGCGCTGTTCCGGGTGCTGTGTGGCCTCGTCCAGGAACAGGACGTCTATTTCTGTGCCCTGGAACCGGCCCTCGTCGGCCTCGTTCTCGAGATATCGGAACAGGATCGTCGAGCCGTTGGGGAAGGTGATCTTCTTCTCGCTGTCGTTGTACCTGGCAATCCTGTCACTGCTGTCGCAGCGCAGCATTTGGCGCAGCTGCTTGATGTGGTTCTCCCGCAGTTCCGGGTAGGTCTTACGGATGATGCAGCAGATGATGCCTGGATAGTTCAGACACAGCAGTACGGCCTTCACACGCACGCTCCAGCTCTTTCCGCCGCCGCGCGCGCCGCCGAAGCAGATGTACTTGTGCTTGTCCTCCAGGAAGAGCCGCTGTTTTGGAGACGGTGCCGGCAGTGTCAGCCTGTTCATTCTTCCGCTCCATAGGTGTCCACGAATTCCACGATAACGCCCTGGCTCTCCGGTGCCTCGATAATGCGCGTGTCGCTGCGCAGCTTGGCAATGCGGGCCTGCTGCTCTTCGATGTCAAGCGCTGTGCGGTTGAGCCCCTGCATCTCGCTGATGTCGCGCAGCGCAGAGGCAAGGAACTTGATTGCCTGCGCGTTCATCACCTTGTCGCTCTGGATAGCGTCATAGATGCGGTTCATCATAGCGTCGGTGATCTCCATGAACTTGTCCAGGCGCTCGCGCTTGGCCTCGATGATTTCCTCGTCGCTGATCGGAACAGGAACATTCTCGTTTTTCTGTTCCTTTTTCGCACGCTGTTCCCATCTCGGCCTCGCTGCTTCGCGGTTTATCTCCGCTCTCTGCTGCGTCCATTTCTCCGCTGCCGCAGTCTTGCGCAGCGTGGAATAAGAAACGCCGTATTTCTTCGCCAGATCTGCGAAGTTAAGGCCAGACGCGAGGAAGTCCGCCCGGATGTCCGCCCAGAGCGTTTTATCCCTCGCCACGAGATCAACTCCTCTCCAAAATCTATTATAAATCGGGTGTATATCCCCGCCTCCGAAAAAAAGGATGGGCCATGAGACCCATCCTCCTCACTTATGAACAGTCGCAAAAGGGCAAGCAGACCAATCATGCAAACAGTATCTCTCTTTATGCCTGCTTGAGCTGTACCCGGAGCGGAAATAGAGCCTGACGGAATCAACCTCTCCGGTCCCGTCGCAAAATATCCTCGTTCCTCCCACCGCGTCGCCCGCGTCTTCGCCCCGGTAGTACGGGCACACGACCGACGGACTGTGATACCGGCGCGGCATGGTCAAAATCTCCCTGCGACGGAGTATCGGCGTACCACCCCGAATGACTGCCCGCAGTTCTCGCATTTCCGGCCGTGCAGCGGGAGCCGTATACTCCCGCCGCTGATCTGTTGGACATTGAAGCCGCCACTCTGCATCAGTTGCGCGCATTTTTCGCAGAGCGTCAGAACCTGCTCAGCCACTGTGCTGTCCTCCTTTGCTCTTCCGGAAATCGCCTGCATTCGGGCAGGTCGCCCAATGAGGGATCCGCGCCATGCCGTCAGGGTTCTCGTCCACGTCGATGTCGCAGCGGATCATCTCGCCCCAGCTGTTGACGACGGTCGTTTTGCCCTTCGGATTCTTGCGGTACCGTCGCAGACCGGCGTCGGCCGGCATCCATCGGCCCGCAGTAGTACGCAGCCATACGATTGGCGCGCCGCACTTACTGCATTTCTGAACCTTAATCATTGGGTACCTCGATTCCCAGCTTCCCGTCCAGCCGCTGCACCTTGGCGTCCATGTGCTCATTTACCTCATCGTTGATGCCAAGAATCAACCGCAGCTGCTCGAGCATGATCGTCACGTCGGCGGCCTCGTCGGCGATGGCCTCAATGTTATCCGCACCGCGGAAGTATTTACACAGCTCCTTGGTCAGCTCGCTCATTTCCTCGATGACCATCCGCAGCTGAGCCTCAATGCCGTACCGGTCGATAGCTACCTCATACACGCGCCTGCGTTCGGAATAAGGGATTCTCCCGCTCTCGGCCTGGGGCTTCTGTTTTTTCTCTGGCGAGAACTCCATGCCATCCTGGATCTTGCCGAAATGCTTGTAGCACAGCGAATTGAACCGCTCCACGTCCTTAGGGCTGATGGCCTTCTGCGTCCTCATCCGGTTGTCGATCTTGTATTTGATATTTGCCATCTCCTTAAGATCCTCTCGGGCCTCCTGCGGGACGTGCTTTTCCAGCTCGTGGACAAGGCTGTGGAGAAGATCGTCGCTTTCGTGTGTTCTCACTTCCACCTTCATACGGTTTCTCCCTCCATTTCTCGCTTGATCTGCTCATATGTGCCGTAGTATTCCGGCGCGGGAACAAACTCCAGCCCTCCGACCGGCTCGCCCTGGACGTTCTTATCAGCGTGTGCGGGCATCAGCGGCGCTTCCTGCTCGAGCCAGCGGCAGAAGTTAACCGCCAGGCAGACAATGCCGTACAGGCCCAGCAGGCCGGCGAATACCAAGAAAACCTTGTGCTGTATGGAATAAAGGCCGACGATGATCGCGGCCATCATCACCGTCATGATGACGGTGACGAAGATGGATTTACTTTTGCTCATTGTTCTGTTCCTCCTGATTGATGTTCGTTATCGGCGGAAATATCAGCTTCCGCACAGTAACCGGCGGGTACCCGGTTTTAACACGGACAAACGCCCCTTCATGCAGCCGCCTGTCCCGCTCGGCGGGATTGAAGGCACACGGCCAGCATCTCCCCTTGCACATGATTGGCAGCAGCTTATCCTTGTCTTTCTGCATACCGCAGGGCCTTCTCTTCAACTCTGCTCAGCCTCCTTCATCCTCCCGTCGATCTCTGCCGCTGAGAATCCTTCCTTTGCCGCCCAGTCGTACAGGTTCGCTGTTTTGTAGCCGCGAGCGTTGAAACTCCTGATTTGCTTTACGAAGAAATCCAAGCGGTCCATCCGTCCATCAGTTTGTTGATCGCCGGGCGGCGAGTTTTCCACAGGCTGCATAGCTGCGCCGGTCGGTGCGGGTTCCCCCTCAGACTCCCCTTTACTATCCTTGACTGCCCTAACTATAGACTTAACTGTACTATCCTTACCTAACCTATCCTGCGTCAACGGGTCGTCTCGTGGCCGTGACGCATCCGTGACGGGCTCGTCACATGGACGTGACGGAAGCGGGACGGGAGCGGGGGAGCTGCCAGGAATACACGGGACGTGCCCGTCTCCGGGGTTGAGGGAATAGCTCTGATTCTCGTCGTAGTACAGCTCCCGCATGAACTCTTTGTATTTGGTCTCGTGGTAGGTGTCCTTTCGGATGTAGTTGTTCATGCGCCAGTGCTTTATCACGACGACGAAGTTGTCCTTCTTCTCGAAGGTCAGAACGAACTTCTTGGCAACCAGGATCTTCATGGAATCGTTGGACGCCCCGCACGCCCGCATGATGGAGCGGGGATTATCACAAAAACCGTCGTCATCCGCTGCCATGTTCAGACGGATGTACAGCATCTGCGCCTCCGGCGGCATGTCCATAAACGGGTCTGATTCGATTATGCTCCTGGCAAACATCCGTCTCTCAGCCATGTCAACCGCCTCCTAAGAATGTATCGCGGATCTGCCCTTCCAGGTCTATCTGCTGGTCGTGGCCGGCCTTCCCGGCAAGCTTCCGCACACGCCAGAGCTTCTTGAATACCTCTTTCAGCTCGGCCGTCAGAAACCGGGAGAACTCGCTCTCGTTGGCGATCTTGATGCCATGGCTGCCGCTGACGATGATCTTCTCAAACCGCTCGGAGGCGTTGATCTGCTCGATATCGTGCGTCAGCAGCCGCCTGGCTGCGCTGTTGTGGTAGTTGGTACGGAAATAGGCCGGATACAGCTTGATGCTGTCTGTCGTCTGCTCCATGCTCGTCCACTGGTCGCCGCGTTCGAGGAGGAAGCGATAAAGCGCTTCCTGCCTCGCGGCGTTATCTTCATGCAAATACGGCATCTTTCGCATCCTCCTTCAGAAAGTCCGGGTATTCCAGATCCTGCGGCGCTTCGGGCAGCGCGGCGGGCTCGTTCACTTCGCCGGTGGTCTCGTCGACAACGGGGGCATCCTCGCCCTCAGGCAGCGCCGCATCGGGGAAATCCTGCTGTGCCAGGGCGGTTGCCAGGTTCATGGTATTGCGGTCCGCGTTGTCCTGGTACTCGATGCTCATGAGGGCATACTTGCTGCACAGACGGCGGATAACGGTTTTCCGGGCCATGGCGTCAAAGTCCTCGCGCCAGCCCTTTCCCATGAACTCGCCCTTGCGGTTTTTCCTCTCATGCTTCTCGATCTGCTTGCGGCTCATATAGATTGTCTTCTCGGCGCCGTTTTTCAGTTGGAAGTAACCGGCGTAGCCGATGATCGGCAGCTCGTCACGCGCGTCCTCGTCCTCGATCCAGTTAAACACGGCCTCGCCGGTCAGACGGTTATAGCTCACCAGCTCGCCCTCGCGCACGTCCACGGCGTCGGGGACACACTTATAGGCGCCGGTTCTCAGGCAAAGCTGCACCATGCCTTTGTAGCCGATGACGAAGGTCGCTGTCGGCTTGCCCTTGACTTTGAACGGCACGATGTAGGCATAGCCTAACGCCGGGTCGATCGGCAGGTCATAGGACGCGGCCTGCAGCGCGGACTTGATGACGCTCATGCTGCTGCTGTAGAACGCCGCCTGCAGGTCAGGGTTGTCGTTGATCATGCTGACCAGTGAACTGAGGAACTGCGGCGTCCGCTTGCCCAGCAGCTCCTCAAAACGCCGGCGCATGTTCTCGCCGTCGAGGATGCCGTTGAGCATGGTGTTAATGCTCTGCTTTGCTCTGGCCTCCGGTGCTTTCTGCTGCACGGCGGTCTGAATCTTGTTGTTTGCCATGGTTATTCCTCCTGAATCTTAATTAATGGCTCCGCCCCATTGCTCGGCCATAGCGCGTGCAATGCCGGGGAAGGTTTTGCTTCTGACTTTGCCTTTTCTGGTGTATGTATCTTCCCATGTCCGCGCTTTTCCGCTCGGCATTCTGCCATAAATCGCCGCATTATCCGGTTTCGGCAGGCTGTTTGTTTTGAGCTTCGGTAAACCAGTCAACCACAAGCAAGTGGCTTTCGTGACATATTGTTCTGTGTCCTGCTCACTGTCCGCGAACATGTACGGGTGAATAATCTGGTCGGGCTTGCGGAATGCCGTATTCATAAAGCCCACGGGGTTTTCAATGGCTTTTCTCGGGCAGTCGGCAAGCGCAAAATACATGAAAAACACCGCCGCCCTTGCCCGATCTTCCCAGCGTTTCACAACCTTTTCTGCCGCCGTACATCTCAGCGAAAAAGAACGTGTTGCGACATTCGACAAGTATGTGCAAGGCGGATGCGCGATAATCAGATCCCACTTGCCGGTGATTTCGTGTGATATTCCGTCCATAGTTTGCACTTCACAGCACCCCCCCAATATGGGGAGGCAGTCGCCCAGGATGTGCCACTCTGGATGCCCGCCGGACGGCTCCTGCAAATCGCAGCTGTACGCCTCATGCCCAAGCGCCCGAAAAGCCTTGCACACTTCCTGGCTTTCTTCGCAAGCCACAAGCACCCTCACGCCGTTCTCTCTTTCTTCTCAGTCACCCGAAACACCCGGCTTTGACTGGCATACTTGCTGAAATCAATCTCCGGGTAGTCGGCCTTGATCTTCTCCCGGTCGAGTGCGGCAGTGCGCTGCTCTTTCCATGTCACGCTCCAGCGCCCGCAGAGGCCGCGAGACGCATTCCCGAGCCGCACCTTGATCTCATTGTCGATCCCGTCGATCTCTTCCTTGAGAGCCTTCTGCTGCCCTGTCAGCGCCTTTCGGCGGTCAAACAGCCGGTCACAGTCGCCCAGATCAATGCTCTCGCCGCTGTCCTCGCTGTACAGCGCCTTGAGGGTCTCGCCGGTCGCGCTGTGTCCGTCGACAGGAGGGGTCTTCCTGGCGAGGACATAATCGCACCAGAATTTTTCTTCTGCCTGCATGAGGGCCGCGATCTCGTCCTCGTCGCGGTCGATGGTGAAGGTCCGAAACTCCCGATTCCCGATCAGAACAGCCAGATACCAGCGCGCCTTGCCGGTCACGGCTAAGTAATGGCAGCACTGACAGAAATAGTTGTCCGGATACTCCCCGTTCTTGAAGCGCTTCATGTTCAGCTCGCTGGTGGTCTTGATTTCCAAGCCTGCGTCTTCGCCCACCACAAGCCGGTCAACATTGGCGATCGCCCACGGGTATTTATCGTTGACCAGGCTCAGATTGCAGCGGCGCACGGTCTTGCCGGTCTCCTTCTCAAACTTCTTTGCGACGAACTCCTCCAGATAAGTGCCGACCTCTGTGGCGAGATTGCCCTCGAACTCGGGCAGGTTCCCGGTCTTCTCAGCCCACAGGCTGAACGGGGAAGCAAATGGATTCAACCCCACCACAGCGGCGGCGTCACTCCCACCGATGTACTGCTTGCGCAGTGCCAGCCATTCCTCCCGGCCATTGGTCTTGATTTTTGTGATCATGTCTACCTCCATTGGTTCACTCGCCCGGTCTTCGGGCGTCTGTTATTGGCCTGTTCTTTCGCTGTTGCCCAGCGGCAATTGTCCGGGGAATAATTCCCGTTGTTGTTGATCCTGTCGATGGTCAGATCCTCCCGGTATCCGTTGGCAAATGCCCAATCCCGGAACACGGCAAAATCTCTCCATTCGTCACAGACCTGTATACCCCTGCCGCCGTACCTGGTATAGCTATGGCAGTGCGAGTTGTAGCACCGCGTATGCATCCCGGACCAGATCCGGTACAGTCTGCGCGGCTCCTGCCCGTGTGTCCTTTTGGCCTTGGCCCGCGCGTTCTCGCATTCGTGACGGTAGCAGCCGCAGGACTGTGTATACCCGCGTCGTAGATTGCTGCCATACACAGCGGTCTCGTTTCCGCAATCGCACAGGCAGTGCCAGCGTGCCATACCATTCACTGTGTCGTGATAGCCGACGACAGTCAGTCGTCCAAACCTTTGGCCGGTCAGGTCAATCCTTGTTGTTTTTGACATTTGCGCTCCTTTGTGTTAAGCTGTCTATAGCATCTTTTTCCTTGCCGTTCTCCACGCCTGCCCGCGGGAGAGCGGCTTTTTTATTTTGCTGCCGCTTCCAATGCGTCCTCGTAGGGGATGCCGAGCACGTCGCAGTATCGCAGCAGCATACCCACGTTCCAGTCCCGTCCTGGCTTGTTCATCTGGACGCGGGCATTTTGCGGCGTGCAGCCGATCTTGTCGGCGATCTGTACGCTGGTCATGTTCCTGGCCTTGCGATAGGTCCGGAACAGGGCGGCCAGCTCGTTGACCTTCGGCTTGATCCATTTGACTTTAGGCATTGACTTCTGCCTCAGACGGGATAGGGCAATCCAGCGGGTTCACGCCGATCACGCGGCACACGGCGATAAACTCGTGCACCTGAATGTTTCTCCGTCCTGTCAGGCTGAGGGAAAGCTTCTGCGTCGTGAACTTCGGGACGCCTGCCCGCTCTGCAATGAAGCTCTGCTTAATGCCTTTGCTGTTGATCTGTTCGGAAAGCCACTGCTCTGGGGTCATGTTCTATCACCTCCATTCATAATGTCGTCAGCCACAAGCACGTCCGTCAGGAACTCAGGGATAACGTAAATCCCAGCCTGAATACAGATTGCGTACTGCATCTTGGCTATGGTGTTGATCGCGCTGCCCTGTTCCTTCATGGTCTTTGTAAGCACCTTCAGCAGGTTTGCCACGCCGCCGTGGCTCTGCGGCAGTTTGCCTTTCTTGGCCAGTTCCTGCCCGGTCTTGCCTACAAGCGCCTCGGTTTTCTCCATGAACCTCTTCCTCCTTTCTGCGAAGAACGCGAGATAATCATCGTGCATGGCGTCATAGGTGCCGCACTCCCGCATTGCTTTTCGGATATCCCCGCCGTATTTGCAGCGAATATATCCATCGATAATCCGGTCGGACTTCTCGTTGAACCACAGCCACGATTTGCTCAGCTCAGATCCGGGGCGGTATGTCCGGTGATCCAGACGCTTGTGCGGCAGGTAGTTCCAGCGGATGCCGGTGTCTGCGTTTGTGAAAAAGTCTTCCCACGGGTCTACCCTCCGGCCCCATCTCTTGCCTTCCGGGTAAACAAGCGGTGTCCGGTCGCGAATCGCGCAGCAGGCGTGCCACAGCTCGTTATGGCACAGTTCTTCGAGCATTACGGTTTCGCCTCCTTCTTTGGGTGTGCTGCCTCGTAGATTTCGCAGTTATCAGGATCGCGCTTGTCGTCAGGGCAGACAGCGCAGCCTTCGCACCATTCCATTTTCTCTTCGTACAGAAAATCCTGATAGTCCTGGCATTCATCCCGCGCAACGCAGGTCTTGCAATCGTCGCGGTCGATCTCCGTGCAGTAAAATCCCTGCTTTGTTACCATGTCGAGCCGGTCCTGATCGTCGTTCCAGTCCATTTCATCCTTGCCGCGGTAACAGTCGTCGAGCGCCGGTGCTCTGCGGCACCTTATATCCCGCCAGTCACTATCCTCGAACAAAAGAGAATGAAGAGCTACGCCGATTGCCTTGCCTCTCGTCGCCGCAAAGACAACGATGGAACCGTACTCCATCTCAAGGTCTTTCACAGCACAGACATACGCTTTCTTTCCGTCCAATAGTCTTACCTCCTTTCTTTCGGGGTGTGGGCTGGATATGGCCCCAGCCCAAGCCGCCCGTTCCTGCCTTTTTTCAGGGTTAGTTTAGAACGGAGCCGAAGGCAGCCATTCCCTTGGTGACGGGTGACGGAGTTGAACCGCACGGAAGGAGCCTACCCTTTCGCTCACCGAAGCCCGTCATTTGGAATAGGCCATGCCGGGGTAGTCCCGGATGGCAAAGCGCTTGATCTGTCCTTTGTCCCGGTAGGTCAGGAACTTGTTTGCCGGGTGATCCCGGAAGGCCACGGTGCAGATAATCGGCTCGTGACCTTCCTTCTCGATCTTCACGGTCTCGCCCACCTGAAGGGCTTTGACTTCCTCTGCGGTCATACATCCATGCCCATGCTGTGATACGCCCAAAACCTGCCGTGCCGGAAAATGATCTTGAACCAGTTCGTGAATATCTGCCCGGTGCAATCGTACATGGACGGGCGGCACTCGCGGTATTCGGTGTCCATGAAGTAATCATGAGCGCCTTCCTTGGTCTTGATCCGCTCAGGGAGAGGAATAAGAACGATGCAGCTGTCAAAGCCGTTGTCCCGGATAATCCTCGCCTCGTCAATGGGCTTGTGGTTGTACTCGCGAATCTCGCGCTTGAGATTGCGCACCTGCTCACGCAGGATTCTCTCCTGATCCGGTGTTTCCGGCTTGAGGGAATTGTAGACGTCGATCATCTGATAGTTGATCTTGAGCTCGCGTGTATTCCTGATCGCCATTGTTGTAGCCTCCTTGTTTGTATTAGAAACTCAGAATCTGATGATATAATAATATGCGGTTCTAAGAATGTCAAGACTTTTTTTATTATTTTCTAAGAGTTTTTCTTGATTGTTTGGAATACTTATTGTAAAATACTAATAGAAAGGGGTGGTTCAGTAATGGCGATGTACACAAAGAAGCAAATAGCGGACCTATTAAAAGACAAGCGCCTCGAACTCGGATTGACCGGGTTGGAAGTTGTCCAGCGTCTAAAGCAGCAATACGACATCGACCTTTCAGACAAAACGTTGTATGGATATGAAAGAGCTGTCAGTTCACCGAACGTCCCGCTGTTCCTTGCGCTTTGCAGAATATACGGAATTGAAGACGTTGCCGGTTCTCTGGAAAAGGCAAAGACGCGCCGGCGCGCATTAACAGTTACAGAAGAACGGCTTGTGACATATTTCCGGCAGGCTTCACCGGAAGCGCAGGAGTTGGCACTTAAGATGTTGAAACCCGAAGAGCAAGATACCGCTTTATCGGCAGGTTAGTGAAATGAATACTGGTGTGAAATTTATCTTGGCGGTCCTTCTCCTGTTCGCCTTTTTCGCCGGCGGTTTCTGCCTCGGCAGATACGAAATTCCGCAGGAGATGTTTGAGGAATCCTATTCAGACGGATATGAAGATGGCCTGAGCGACGGAGAATGGGACGCAGACGCGCGCTATGCTGCCGGGTATGCAGATGGTCACCGGGAAGCGGAAAGCCACAGCGAGGCGTATTATGAGCTTCTCAGGCAGGCATATCAATCAACCGGCGGCACGGGTGCCGGGTTCAGCACGGATGCAGACGGCAATGTGCATGTGGAAGAGACCGCGCCGAACGGTCAGAAGGTGAAGGTGCCCTTTACGCCATGATCTGCCGATACTGTGATAAGAAAATCGCCGACGGCTCTATCTTCTGTTCCTTCTGCGGGGAGCGCCTCGCCCGGAAGAAGAAGGGGAAGAAGGAGACGGTCAAAGTCCCCGAGCCGCGGCAGCTGCCCTCCGGATCCTGGACGGTCCAGCTGCGGAAGGAGGGCGTCAGCATCACCGAGCCGACGCGGGAGGCCTGTCTCGAGCGCGCCCGTGCCACGCGCGCCGGGTATGTGAAAATAGAAAAAGCCCCGCCGAAGCGGAGCCTGGGCGAGACGATCGACAAGTATATTGAGGACAACAAAAATCTGATCAGCCCTTCCACGCTGAACGGCTATCAGTCGTACCGGAAGACGCGCTTCAAAGCCTATATGTCCGAGGATATCAGCAGCATTAACTGGCAGCAGATGATCAACAGCGAGGCCGAGCGCTACGCGCCGAAGACGGTCGGTAACGCATGGGATCTTGTCCGTCTGTCTCTGGATTACGCAAAATTCCAGCGGCCGGAGATCAAACTCCCCAAAAAGCGCAAGGCAAAGCGGAAGTGGCTGGACTATGAGCAGATCCAGACCTTTTGTGAAGCCGTGAAGGGTAAGCCGTATGAGGTCGGCGCGCTCCTGGCCCTGCACGGCTTGCGCCGGTCGGAGATCCTGTTTCTCTCCGCGGAGGATATAGACGCCGAGAAGGAGATCATCGACGTGCACGGTGCGCGTGTCGTCGGAGAGGGCGGGAAGATGGTGGATAAGGACTATAACAAAACGCTGGAATCCACCAGGACCGTCCATGTCGTTATGCCGCGCCTTATGGAGCTGGTAAAAGGGAAGCAGGGGAGACTCGTCACCACGAATCCCACGACGCTGTACGGCAGCATTAACCACCTGTGCAAAAGCCTCGGCCTGCCGGAGGTCGGCGTGCACGGCATGCGCCATTCCTTTGCGAGCCTCGCCTATCATTTGAAATGGTCGGAAATGACCACCATGCAGGAAGGCGGCTGGGACGATCCGACGATCGTACATGAGATCTACACGCACCTTGCAGCCCAGGATGCTAACGCGGATATCGAGACCATGAAGGCTTTCTATAACGGACAAAATACTAACAAAATTACTAACGAAAATGAAAAAGTACAGGAATAAAGCCGCGTATAGCGGTTTTACAATGGGTTCGAGTCCCGTACGGGTCACCAATAGAAAAGTGCGAGAAATGATAAGTTTCTCGCACTTTTTGTTTGCTTTTCTTGCATTTTCAGCATTGATTATTAGCTATTTTGCCGCGCGTTGCTCACGCGAGAAAGCCACGATTCAACACTGAAAGCACAAAATAAGCGGCGTTTTTACTAACGGTTTTACTAACGAAGGATCAGCCCTTGTCGCCGTCCTCTTTCGCCCCGGCTATCGGCGCGGCCTCTTCGGCTCGGCCTTTGAGGACCCGCGCTCCGCTGATCAGCCAATCAGGAATCGGAGCACCCAATTTTTTTATATTCTCCAGAATTGACCCGACCTCGGTGAAAAAATACCATGCTGTCACAATGAGCGTTATGTAATTTCCATACGGGATCCGTCCGTCGAAAATGGCGGCGGCCTCGGTGTGCAGGATGACCGCGATCGCGATATCGCAGAGGATCGCGACGAGCAGCGCGACGATCTCGCCGAGTTTATGCCACAGTCCCTCTCTGGCGAGCTTGCTGGTCCATTCCCCTGCCGCCTTGGCCGCGGCGGTGCCGGTGACGTAATCGAGCGCGATCGTCACGATCAGCAGAAAAATGGCCCAGCCGACCCAGCCCCACAGAGCGGTCCCGAATGCGACGATTGCCGCGAGCAGTGCCTTGATTTCCTGAGCTTTCGATGGTGCATTCATGATTTTTACCTCCAATTTTTGTTGATCAGCTCGGCAAAGGTCTGCGGATCGCAGATGCCGTTCGCCGGGAGACCGATGCGTTTTTTAAATTTGTTGACGGCCGCGACCGATGCCGGACCAAAATCGCCGTCATAGACGCCGCTGATCGTCAGGCTTTTCGCCGGCGCGCAGTTTTTGAGTGCGAGCAGCGTCTGCATAAGGCGCACATAATATCCGCGATCGCCCTGCCGCAGTTCCGGGAGGAGGCACACGGTCGCGTAGATCGTGGTGTCGGCCAAATCGTCCTGCTCGCGCGCGGCCGGGACCGTGCCGCCTCCAAGATAGCGGAGGCAGCAGTCCCAGGGGAAGGAATAGAACGTGCCTGTGCGTATCTCGTTTCCCTGGTCGCCCGGCTCGGGATGACCGCCGGCCGTGCTGGCCCAGACCATGCGGCCGCTGCCGAGCGACATGGCCGCATGATCGCGCTCATTGAGAAGGATATCACCGGCCTCGCAGCCGGCGCCGGTTACCAGATTGACAAGGGCGCTCACGTCGGCAAAGCCGCAGGCGAGGAAGGCCGCCTTCATGTTTCCCGTGTAGCTTGCGCCCGCGTCTTTGACGGGGACGCCGACCATTTGCCAGACGTGGATCAGAAAGCTCGAGCAGTCATAGTCCGGCCCCCAGCGGTTCGCCTGGCTATAGCCGTTCGCGGGATCGTCCGCGATCGCGACGGCAAGCGAGCAGGCCGCGTCTATGGTCTGCTGCGCTGTCACCGCGTCCGGCCCGTCGTCATCGATCAAGCCGGAGTATGTTTTCTCGTCTGTTTCCATTTCCCCCTCCATTAAACTAGTTTCTTTACAAATTTAAAGTGTCCTTTAACATATTTTTCATCGTTATATAAGCGTCTTAATAAACTCTCTAATTTGCGGATAAATGTATTTTTGACCATAGATATTTGGGTGCAGTCTGTCAGGTGAATCTGCGGAATTGCACAGGAAAAATGCTTGGTTCATTACATCATCCCAAGGGCGAAGTCCTGACGAATGATACAGGTCAAGAAAAGGCACACCATAATCATTACAGATAGCTTTAATTGCCTCTACCAATCTTGACATATTATTGGTATCATCTGACGGATTAAATGTGTACCCAGAAGTTACTGCTGGGAGTGGTGAGATAACGGCTATTTTTGCGAGTGGCGCATTTTCGATAATTATATCCAGCAGTTTTTTAATGCATGCACAAATAGAATTAGAAGTTACAGCAGTCATATCATCACCTTCAAATACATCATCTGGTGTTCCAAAGATAGTGTCAAATGTTCCTCTTGTGCAATCATTTACTCCACCCATTATTGTGATTACATCACATTGCGACAGCTCTGCCCTATTTCTGTATGCAGTTTGATAAAAAGCATTGCCGTTGTCGTCCCTGTTTTTATAGCCAGAACCACCAATGGCATAATTTTTTGTGATTATACCTGTTTCAATTCTAATAAAGTCATGATAATTTGCTGTAGCTCTAGAATTATGCTCCGTTATTGAATCACCAAAGAGTCCCCATCTTTTTTGACAAAGTGTTGTGTAAGGGAATGTTTCAAGCTGATATTTTACCGTGTCTATACAATGAACATCGACGCCATTGTCTGCTTCCGTCATAAAGACATTATCAAATCCATCAGTATATGTTCCGCCATAATTTGCGTTTGGATGCGAAATACGGCAATAGGCGGCGCCATCAGGAGCTAAATATCCCAAATTAGATACTCTTGTAGTTGTGCTTAAATAGGTTTTGTCTACGTCATACCATGCAATAGTAAAATTCCACCAGCTTGCCTTTGTATTTATTGGAGGGTTATAATTTAGTGCATACGTCTTTCCGCCAACTACAGGTATAAAATTTCCATCAGCAGTTGAGCACCAATTTTGATTTGGTGTCAACGCGCCGTTTGCCAAATAGTAATTATTAACACTGTCTCTATGCCCGTAAAGAATATTTATGTACTGTTCAGACTCACCTGTTTGTACTTTTTCTGAAAGTTCTAAAATTGCGTCTGCGTTCTCTTGAATCTGTTCCTCGTCCAAGTCAACTTTTCCGCTTGAGTCGAACTTAACAGCTACAGCACTGAGCGGACGAGATGCATTTTCATAATGGCTTAAACGTATTGTTTTGGCATTTAGTTCTTCAACTTTTTCTTTTATGCTAAACGTTCCATAGGCATAAGAATAGCCGACATGCACACCCTCGGCGTTATAATAGTGTATAGACGGCATATTAATCGTCATATAAGCGTTAACGCCTTCAGCAATCATTGTATCAGTATCAATAATAGTAATTGGCTCACTAATAGAAAGAGAATTACCGGAATTAATAATTGAGCCATCTTCTGAAATACGTTTCCCTGTTGTCCAAACAGGAATGATTGTATCATGGATGCCACCAAGTTCGGTGAAAGCGCTCTTTAACTCACTAACATCGTTTGACAGGTCCGTGTAATCCTCTGGGATAGACGCAGCCACGGCTTCGGCCGCAGCCTGGGCGGCCTCGGCGGCGGTTTTGGCTGTGTCCGCGTCGGCGGCGCTGTCGGAAGCTGCGGCGGCGGATCCCTGGGCCGCTGTTTTTGCGGCTTCGGCGGCGGCCTGGGCGGCCTCCGCGTCGTATTTTGCGGTATTTGCATATCCGGCTGATTGCGACGCCGAGAAAGCATCGTCTTCGGCCGACTCTGCGGACGCCTGGGCGTCGGCTTTTGCCGCGACCGCCTGGGCGGCGGCGGAATCTGCCCCCGCTCTTGCGGCTTCGGCCGCGGCCTGGGCGGCCTCGGCGGCGGTTTTTGCTGTTCCCGCGGCGGTGGCGCTGCCGGAAGCTGCGGCGGCGGATCCCTCGGCCGCATCCATTGCGGTCTCGGCCCTATCCTGAGCGTTCTCGGCGGCCGCCTGTGCGTTTCCCGCTGCCGTGGCACTGCCGGCTGCAGCGATTGCACTGCTGTTCGCTGTGCTCGTGCTCTCTGCCGCGGCTGCGGCGGAGGTTGCTGCGGCCTGTGCAGAGGCAGCGGCGTTTTCTTCTGACTGTTCCATGGCTTCTCTTGCCTCGGCGGTTTCTTCCAGGACCTGATCGGCCTTGTCCTCCGCACGGATGGCAGTGCGGACTGCTTCGGTTGCAGCCTGCTGTACCTGATAGCTCCACTCAGGGGTTGGGTCAGACGGGTCCGGCTCCTCCGGCTGTGTGCCGTCATAGATAAATCCCGCCTTGCCGATAATCGTCGGGATGACTGTTTTGCCGTAGGCGTCGCGCCCGTATACGCCCAGCATCAGATTTCCGCCAGGCGTTGTCAGCACTTCCGCCGGCACCACGCAGGCGTCGGTGATCAGCGCCACTTCGACTTCCTCTCCCGAGCCGCTGAACACGGCAATGCGTGTCAGGCCGTCCCAGGTCTCGTCAAAGTCAAACGTGACCGGCAGCCCCACGCTGCCAGATGTGATCGGCCACAGGGGGATGATGTTGATATATCTGTCTCGTACAATAACTTTTATCATGGCCAGCACTCCTTGTTGATCCTCTGCCTATAGCATAAATAAAGAGACGGGGAATGTTAATCCCCGCCTCCAAAGATTTTTTCAATGCCTCCCGGACCAGTAATCAAAGCTGCGAGCCCAGCCTTGTGTATTCCACACGGCCGAGGCCTGCCCGTAGGACAGTTCCCCTCTGTTGATGGCCGAGCGGAGAGCATAGCCCAGCTCGTCCTGTTTCAGGCTGTCGTTGCCGTCGCTGTCTGCGTTGACAAGGATCTCCGTAAACCGGTCAAGGCTCATGCTGTCGGAAAGCTGAGATTCCCACACGCCATAGGCGGCCTGCTTCTTCTCGCTGCCGTACAGGGGAGCCGCCGAGCGGAAGCCCTCATAATCGCTGACGCCGGTCGGTGCGGCCTCCGGGGTGAACAGCATCCGGTTGTCTGCTGCCGGTGCCGGTGTGAAGCTCTGGCGCGTCGTGGCTGTGGCCGTCGCGGTGGAGGCTGCGGCGCCGCCGCCGTTCTTTGATGCCCATTTCTGGAAATCAGTCTTCCACCCCTGCGCATTCCAGATCGCTTCTGCCTGCTCCTGCGTGATGCTCCTGCGCTCCAGTTCCCGGAGAAGAACGGGGCCGATTTCCGCCTGTTCCACGCCGTCGCCGTCCGCGTCCGCCTCGGTGTAGATCGCGTTATAGGCGCTCTGACTGAGGCCGGTTCCCTCCACAAAGGTCTTGAATCCCTCGCGCTTCTTCCTCTCGGCTGCCCGCTCGTAGGTCTTCAGCTTCATGTTGGGTACGAAGTAACCGACGGTGTTGTTCCAGATGTCTTCCAGCTCGCGCCACGCCGTCCCGAAGGGGATGCCGCTCAGGTTGGCCGCGCCGCGAATCAGGTTGTACACGACGCCGTAATTGGTGTAGTTGGTCTTGTTGCCGGTCACTTTGTCGATAATGATCTTCATGGCCTTGTCGATGTACTTCAGGTACATGCTCAGGCCGGAGGAAATATCATTGCCGTACAGGTCAAGGCCGATCTTCTCAAACACGCCCGCGTAGTCCATCCATCCCTTGATAACTTCGTAGAGTTCCGACACGATGGGGATTTTCCCGAAGGGGGCCAGCTCTTCCACGACGTTGCCCTTGAAGGCGTTGACATACTTCTGCAGGTAGTTGTTCAGCCAGTTTTCACTGTCGTACTCGTCGTCGTCGCGCCATGCGTCAATCACGGCCTGCATGGCCGACAGAATCACCTGCCCGACGGCGTACACGGCGGCGGTCTTGGCGATATTCCCGCCGTTGCGCCTCCATGCCTCGCTGCGGCTCATGCCGCGCTGGATGTCGTCGGTGTACTTGAAATGCGCATCGGCTAGCATCGACATCGTGGCCGAGGGTTCCGACATGAAGGATCCGAGCTGACGGGCAAGCCCGCCCTTGCTGCGGAGGAATTCACTCTTCGTCAGCAGGCTGTCCACAACCTGTGTTTTATAAATGACTTCCTCGAACAGATCGGTCACGGCCTTCATGTACTCTTCCTGCGTACTGTAGTTGCTGCGCTTTACGCTGTCCTTGGCTGCGTACCACATAGCCGCCCATGTAAACCGGTCGGCGTACTCCGCGCCCTTGGTGCCCACTTCCATCACGTTGTCGAGAACAGAGGGGTTCTGCTTGATAAGCTCTGTCAGGCCGCGGCTGATATTGGTGTCATAGAAGCCCAGCGCCTTCCACGCGGCAATGCCGCTGTGCTGCTCCATCTCTTCGGCCAGCTTCCGCATCTGCACGATGCTCATGCCGAGGCCCTTTGACAGTTTGGCCGGGGAAAGAATCATGGCCGCCCTTGTGATGGCCGTCGGCTGCTGTACCACGACGCGCAGGTTATAGGCAATCTGCGCTCCGTTGAAGCGGTGCAGCATCTTCAGCATGGTCGTGTCGTAGGGGTCGCCCTGCGCCGCCGTGCCGTTGTAGGCGCGAATCAGGTTCAGGACAAAGCTCTCGGCATAGCCCTTGCTGCCGCTGCCTGCCCGCTCGTCCACGGGTGCGCCGAATGCGGAGGACAATTTTGTCCTTACCGAAGTGGTGTCGTTCTTATAGTTGAACCATTTCAGCGCGTCCAGCACGGGCAGCGCGAAGCTGCGGTACTGCGTCATGCTCGCCGTGTGGTTGGCGAACACGTCAAAGATGTTGTAGAGGATGATCCGGTTGCTCGCGTTCTCCTTCAGCTCCTTGGTGAAGCCCATGTTGAGAAGCGCGTACAGGCCGGAGTTGTCCGGGCTTTCGTCTGCCGTCGCCGGGAGATACCGCCCGTCGCTGTTGATGGGGAAATAGTTCTCTTCGCCGAACTGCTCCACGTCGAAGCGTTTCATGGAAACGTAGTTGCCCCAAGTGGCGCATTCCGTAGACATATACTTTTGCAGCGCGTCGGCAACTTCCCGCTGCCGGGGGCTGAGGCTGGAAATCATCTGCTGCACGTCGTCCAGGCTGACAAGGTGCCCCTCGTCGAGCTGCACTTTGCCCTTCTCCGTGTAGTTGGCCACGCGGATGCCGTCCCCGTAGATGTGCGTCAGCGCCTGCGCCCTCTTGTTCAGGCAATACAGGCTCATGATGTGGGTAATCGGAAGGCTAATCTTCTCGCCCCCGGAGAGGGTGAAGCTCTTGATCGTCTCGCCCCACGTCTTGACTTCCTTGGCCGTATAGGTCTTCTTGGCGAAGTCGATAATGCGGTTGGCAAGCCGCGCCTGCGTGGCCTGCCCTTCCCGGAACTCCTTCTCGATGCTCTGCCCGCCCTTGCCGAAGTGCTCGAAGGCGTAGGAGGGCCGCATGTAGTCGAAGCGCAGGAATTTATAGATGGTGCCGCTCTTCTTGGATTTCTCAAACGGCGTCAGGTGCTCAATGGTCTCTTCGCCCGCGTCGTAGGTGTGCTGGAAGACGGCGTTGTTGTGGAACATGTTCATGGTCGTGATGAACTTCCGCAGGGTTTTCAGCGTCTGTGACAGCTGCTTCAGCTCTGCCGCGCTCATCTGATTGACCACAAACACGCCGGATTTGTCGCCGATATACTGTTCCGTCTTCCGGATCAGGGCCTCGAAGTTTTCAATGAAGTCGGCGGGGAGGTCGGCATACCCGGAGTAAAGCCCCTGAGAATCCACGTTCGCCTTGATGGCGTCCCGCATCTTCTTCATGTTCTTCAGATACCGTTCGTCGGCCTTGGTGGTGTCCAGCCCGCTCGTGCGCAGGGCCGTCTTGCTCATGAGGTTGATACTCTCCAAGAAGTCGGCCACGGTCTTCTGAATCTCTGCCGGGACGTGCTTGCGCATGTCCTTGTTGCTGGGGGAGACCAGCCACTTCCGGAGGGTTTCAACCTCTTCCCGCACGCGGTCTCGGTATTTCCGGGTGGCCTCGCTCTGGTTGCGCCGCTCGCGGTAGCGTTTCAGGCTTTCTTCCCCGCGCCGCCGCTCTTCCTGCTCCACGACGCCCCGCGCCTTCTGAAGCACGGTTTTCAGTACGTCCTTGTTCTCAAGACTGAGAAGGCCGTTTTCAAGGCTCTTAATCTTAGAATCTAAGACACTCATGGCAGCACGAATCCTGTCGGCTTCCGCGCGGGAGCCTCCTTTCGTGAACTGCTGTTCCTTATACTGCCGCCCCAGCTCTGCCCGCTGATCCTGCGCATCCTGCAGGCGGTTAAGCCGCTCGTTGAAGATCCGCAGCGCGTCCTGCTCGCCGGGGGTGAGGGAATCGACATTGATCTCTTCTGCTGCCATGCGCAGCACGTCGCGGTCGCTGATACTCTGCTGCCGGGTTGAGTATTCCTCGCCGCGCTCCACGACGTTGGAGACAGGGTTTGCTTCCAGAAGCTTATCAAGAAGCGCCTCGCCCTTCTCGTTCATCGGGATAAAGAAACGGTTCTGATAATTAATCCGCTCCATCATCATGTCCGGGTATTGCTGCTGCACCGCGAAGGCATTGAAGGGCTGCTCGTATTCGAGCCGCCATTCTCCGCTGACGCGGCTGCGGTGGATCTTTGCCCGCTGATAAGTGAGGTTGAAAACGACATTGCTGCCGGCTGCCTTCTGCATTAGGGTTTTGCCTGTGAAGGTCTCTTTCGTCCGGTTGACGTCAAAGCGCCGGAGAACGTTGTCGATCTGTTCAGGGCTGATGATCCTGCCGAGGTAGGCCTTGCCGTCGTCGGTAATCAGCCGCTGCACTCTGGCAATGCCGTCGTTCTCGATCCTGTCCCACACGGGCAGGAGGGAACCCGTCAGCATGTGCTTGACTTCCTCGTTGTATTCCGGGACTTTCTTCACTTCCTCGGCCCAGGCGGAATCCCATTCCTCTTCCTGGATGGCCTCGGCGTTCTTGGCAAAGGTGGTGTCTATCCATGCGCTGGTCTTAGCCATGTTGGGGGACCGGAGTCTGTACTGCTTGTGAACTTGCCCGTATTGGTCGGTCTTGTCCGGCATTTCAAACACCGCACGCACGTCTCCGCCCTTGGTTCTGTACAGGCCCATGAAGGTTCTGCCCCAACTGGTCTTCTTCACTTCGGCGACGCTCGCTAAGATGTCCGGCTTGGTGTAGACCTTCGCCTGCACGTAATGGGTCTCTGCGCCGGTTCTCTCCTGTTTGTAAATGATCTTGTCGTCAAGAATTTCGATTTTGTCAGCCCTGACGTTCTCCATGCCACGGTCGAGCGTCCCGGCTTTGATGGCCGCGTCCATCTCTGCTTCGTAGATGTCGATAAACGCATCGAACACACGGTTCTGCTCGTCCACTTCGAGGGCAAGGATACGGTTCAGGAATTTGCTAATGTCCCGCGCTACGGTGTCGTTCATCTTGAACTCGCCGTATTCCCCGGTGAACTTCTCCAGCAGTCCCAGCTTTTGCAGCACGTCCCGCCCGTCGATGCCTTCCAGCTTGTTCTTGCCAAGGCGGTTATAGAACTCGCGCAGGCTGTCTCTGGCAAGATCGGTTTCGAGGTTGTCACTTGCGCCGAACATGCCGCTGCCGGTGTCGCGCTGTCCCTTGGTGAGTGCGCCCAGCTGGTCAAGCCTTCGGGCTATGGTGGAGGTGAAACGCTTCTGCCCTTTGATGTCGGTTGTTACCAGCTTATAAATTGGCGCGCTGGCTTCGTTGCTGCGGTGAGTGCGCCCGAAGCCCTGTACAGCCTTGGAGGCCTCCCAGCCGGGCTGAAGGACATAATGCACGCGCTGCTGCTGGTTCTTCGCACGGAGGTCTGCATGATAGCTCGCACCCGTGCCGCCGGCTGCGGAGAATACAAGGATCCTCTTGTCCCCGTTCTGGAACGCGCTGATATCGGCCACTCTGGAAGACTTCGACCGGGATTCCTCCACGCGCTTGATGCTGCCGTCTGCCTGCTTCCGGGGAACGACGCGCCGGGTGCGCCCGGTGATCTCGGAAACGTTTTCCGTGCCAAAGGCATCGAACAGCATTTCGAGTGGGCCGTCCGGGATGCTCATCTGGTTTACTTCGGCAATCAGGGCGTCCCGCTTGGCGACAGCCTTCTTATCAATGACAGGCTCGCCCTTGCTGTTGGTCACGGGGCGGGAGCGGAGGTTGCCGTCCTCGTCCTCGTATTCCTCAAACTTGGTCACGGGGTAGCACTTCATGAGGTAGTCGATCAGGGTGCCGCGCGGGGTCAGGTCCATATCGTCAAGCTCGCCGTTGTTGGCCTTGATATCCGCAATCTGCCGATCGGCCTCCGCTTGGTTGGTGTTGACGATCTGGAGGACGCAGGACTTCCCGTCGGCAAGCTGCCTCTTCATGTCGGCAATGACGCTCGGCATGGACATGGAGGTAAGAACCTGATTATAGAATCTCTGGATCGCGTTGAAATACTGGCCGATGGCATTCTGTTTGGCCTGCGAATTGTGCTGCGCCCCTGTGTCAACAAGGGATTGCTCCACGCTGCGCATGGTATTCTGCCACGCGCGGGACATGGTGTTGTAAATCTGCCTCTGCACGGGGTCGAGGTCATGTTGTATGGTGTCGTACTCCACGCCGTTATAGCTGATGCTTCTGGCAACATACATGCCCATGGACTTCATATCGCGGACAACCAGTTCCATGGCCGACAGTCCGGCGCTGCCGATCTTGCTGACAAAATCATTCACGTCCGCAAATGCCGTGCCCTTGCCCCACAGCCCGAGGCGGGAGGCGAAGGCGAGGCCGGAGACTTCTGTTGCAGCTGTCGCCGAGACGTAGATGACGCGGGCGTTTGGCAGCCGCTTTTGCAGCTCTACGGCGGCAATCGCTTTTTGGCTGCCAGGGGATTTACCCCGCGCTCCGGTCTTTCCTAAGAGGTTGCCCATGTTGTGGGCTTCGTCGAAGGCAATCACGCCGTCGAAGTCTTTTCCAAACCAGTCTACAAGCTGGTCAATTCGGGACAGGTTGCCCTTCTTCGTTTTGACGGTATCATAGGACGTGAAGACGATACCCTCCGGCTTCTCGATCTTCGCGCCGAGTTTGACTGTGGACAGGTCTTTGATATCTTCTTTCCCTCTGCCGCTGATATCCGTCCAGTCTCTGATTGCGTCCGGCAGGAGCTTGGTGTTTTCTGAGATCCAGATTGCCTTCTTGCGCCCCTGCTCGAAGTTATCGAAGATAATGCCGCTGATTGTGCGTCCCTTTCCGACGCCGGTGCCGTCTCCGATGAAGAAGCCGCGCCGCTCGCCGTTCGGGAGTTTCTGCTCGTGCGCCTGCCCCGCATAAGTGACGGAAACAAGCTGTTCTGTGGACAAAGCGCCGGTTTTTGTGATACTGTCCGGCAGCTTCGGCGTATAGGTAGCTTTCGGCATTTCGACAGCGCCCATAGCCGCGCTTTCCACAAGCACAGCCGGGTGCGGTTTGCTGCCTTTGATGGGGATATCGGGGGGCCTGTACCCGGTATAGACGCCGTCGTCTGTTACCGGGTCCGCGCTTACCTGTCCTCCGCGTGCAGGCTCGGACTGAGATCCGCGCCGTTGTTGTTCAGATTGTCCGTGAACATCTGCAGCAGTTCCAGCTGTGCCGGCGTCAGGTCGTAGTCCTTCGCTTTGTTCAACTGTTTTTCTGCTTCCTGACTTTTTCTTATCAGGTCGCTGCTGCTCCACGGCTCCCCGCTCACGGGCGCCAGCATCCGGTACAGGTTTCGCGCCTCGCTCGGCTCGCTGTACGTCAGCATTTCCAGATTCGCCGCCTCTTCCGGCGTCAATCCGGTCTCCTGATTCAGCCCTTCCGCTGTCAGCAGGGTTTGTCTCAGCCATTGCAGGAGATACAGGCTGTTCCTCTGCGGGTTGGGCAGCAGATTCAGGATTGCTTTCGACAGGGGAGATTCGTTCAATTTCTGCACTTCTGTCATTTCGGGTGCCCTCCAATGCTTTTATCGCGTCCACAAGGTTTTTGTAGCTGCCTGTGAACGTCCTGGCCTCTCCCTGCGGGCCCACCTTGTCTATCACAACGATCTGCACGTCAAAGGTGGTCCCGTATTTCTTGTAGTTTTCGCCGTCAATGCCGATGTTCGCCCGGATGGTGTACTCTTTGCGGAGCCTGTCCCAATACTTGCCGTACTTGTCGTCGGCCATGCCTCGCCCCAGGATCGCCACAAGGCGCCCGTTTTCGGCCAGCCTGTCAAGCGCGGAGTTGATGTGCGCCTCGGCATTGCTGGTCTTGTTCGTCGTGGTCCTGCCCGCGGTGGAGGAAAACGGCGGGTTCATGATAACTGCCGTCGGCCGGATGTCGTCCGGCAGGATGTCGTGGATGTGCTCTGCGTTCTCGTTGAAGATGTGGTCAAAGCCCATTGCCCGCAGCACTTCCAGCCTCCGCTCCGATAGCTCGTTGACGGTGACCTCCGCGCCCCATGCCTTCGCAAAGGCAGCAAGGCCGCCGATGCCGGCGGAGGGCTCCAGTACGTGGTCCTGCGCGTTGATGTTTGCCGCCCATGCCGCAATATAGGCAATGCTCGGCGGAGTGCTGAACTGCTGATACTCCAGTTGCTCCTTTGTCCGCACGTTCTGTGTGGGCAGCCTGTTCACGATCTCCAGGGCCTTTTCCACGCCCTTGGCCGCGTTGTCGATGGTCCCGGTGTTGTAATACTTCATTACCTCCAGGAGATACCGGTTGACAGCAAGCTCCATCGCGTCGTAGGCATCCTTGCGGTTGTATGCGCCCTCTGCCTGCGTCCCGCCGAATGCTTCATCACAGATCGCGTAAAGGTCCTTGGAGGGCAGGCCCTTCCCGGTCCTCAGATACTCGGTCAGAATCCGGTATGCGGCCTTTTGGCTCGGCGTGCCCTTCTTCCACTCCTGGAGCGGGAAGCGGGACTTTGCCTCTCCTTTGGCCTCTGCGGGCTTCTCCTGGGCTTCTGTGGTGCGCGTCGGTGCGGTGGTGGGCTCTGCCTTTGCCGGGGCTGGCGTCGTTTTCGTGGCTTTTTTGACCTTGCCAGGCTTGAAGGATTTGAGCTTGCCCGGCATTTCCCTGGTGATTTTCATGGCGGGATTGATGACCGTCGCCAGCACGTAACCGATGACGTCTCCGTTCTCGTCTGTCGCGCGGATGAAGTCCATGGTCTGCGTCCTGCCGCTGAGCCAAGTGACGTTCATCTGCTTGTAGCTCATGCGCCCGCCGTCGAAGTAGTCCAGCGTGTCCTTCTCGAAGAAGAGATCCCGGCCCTCGATGTTGAAGCGGTAATACTTTGCCCCGTTGCTCAGTGTTACCTCGTCCGGCATGGTGTCGAGCGGGGTGTAATCGTCGTCCAGCGCTTCCTCCATAACCTTCTGCATGTCTCTGATTTTGGCCTTGTAGCCCTCGCTGCTCTGGGCGTATTTGGCCGCCTCTTCGGTGATCGGGATAATATCGAAGCCGTTGGAGATGTACCAATTCCCTTTGAGCTTGAAGGTGGAGGGCGGGTTTGCCTTTCTCAGGTGCGCGTCAAGCTTCCTGTCGAAAAGCACGTCCTGGGTGACCTTGGCTTTCAGTGCGCCGATAACGTAGGCCACGGCCTCGGTCTTTGTGGAGAGCGTGAACTTCCCGTCGTAGGGGACGCTGATACTGGCCTCCTTCTTCCCGGCGTAGTAGGCCTCCAGTAATTCGCGGATGATAACCGCCCGCTGCTCTGCGTTCAGCCCGCTCACGGTGCCTGTCAGGGTGATGTTGTCCGGCGTGAGCTCCTTTCTGAAAAGCCCCTGCCGGATCGCCTCCGTGTTGCTGATCTGTACCGGCGTCTGCACGCCCTTTTTCAGGCGCTGCTTGGCGG